>Ga0180007_10003298_pt1 | contig 18111 bp, 22 predicted proteins | sample MM_PC_MetaG_FD_121122 | JGI IMG/M metagenome (GOLD analysis project Ga0180007, IMG submission 121122) | Groundwater microbial communities from the Aspo Hard Rock Laboratory (HRL) deep subsurface site, Sweden - MM_PC_MetaG | ecosystem: Environmental > Aquatic > Deep subsurface > Groundwater... | reverse complement strand
TATTCATTCTTTAACATCTTCAAGAAAGAGCTAGAGAAAACTCGTGATATGAAACAGCTGATGACAGCATGCTTATCCAACCCAGACCTAAAGAAACACGGCAATGACATTTCAAAAATAATTCCATCCTTACTTAAAGACCCTTCTAAAATACCTTCAGAAGTCTTAAGTCAGGAAATCGAATTCAAAGACCTAGTAGAAAGCAAAGAATTGATTTCTAAGGAGTTTAATTGCACTATAGAGATTGAAAAAGCAGAAGACAGCAAAGAAGCTAAGGCAGGAAACGCAGCGCCTTCTAAGCCGGCGATTTTGGTTGAGTAAGTTAAGGATTTTTGTTAAATTTCGTTCCGAAAAGTAAAATTTCCATTTCCAATCAATTCTGCCGAAGGCAGACTATATTTTTAGGGGGAGTTCAGTTCTTTATATTAAGCCAAGTGTCACATCAATAACAAGTAGTCAGGGGGAGTTTTCAGCAATATTTTGGTAAGGCCCAACCTTTGATAGATAGGAGTGACGGAAAAAACCAAAAGATTTATTAGTCTGTTTCAATCTTATTAGGAATATGGCTGTAATCTTTACTGGTAGTGAACGAAATGCAGATCCATCTGTTAGGATTGCAATTCCACAGGTTACAGAATCGCTTATGTATCATATTCAAGAAAGAAGATTACATCAAGTATTAGATGTGATTGCCCGAAATCCGGCTGGTGTAAGTCAGGAACTTTTTCTGGTGAGTGAAGGGCAAGCTCAAGCTACTCTCCAATCATTTCACCATCAAGGAGATCTCACCCTAATATTGGATCAATTGTATAATGGAAGGATTAAATTTCTTGGTGGTCAGGTTGATTTTCTTACACGAAGGGGCGTATTTGCTTTGGATGAAAATCCAATCCATGTGGTGCTTCTTAATGGATTAGATGAGAGAGATTTTCCACTTGAGCATTATGATCCTGAAAAAACAATTCCTGCTTATACTCTGTTTCATATTGGAGATATACCCCCTGAATCGGCAGTTGGTTTTCGAGTTGATATGAATGCTACTCCCCCATCTAATGCGTTTCCAGCCCATGGAACAAAGGATTTTTTTATAGATGGTGCTGTAAGAACAATGAATAGAATAGAGTATGAAAACATACATAGAATGGTGGATCCAAATGGAGCATCAGAATATTTTCGAAGAAATGTGAAACCGAATATAATCACACCTGGCGCTCATGATGTGGTAATACCAAGGAATAGGCTATTTGGAGATGAACTCGTGGTTAGATGTGATGAATCAGCTCAAGCTTTGAGTTACTTTCATGAGGAAAATCCCCTGTCTCGAAAAGTATATTGGTTTGCGACACAAGATCAATCTTTCCATTTGGCAGCTACAGTTGTTAGGAATTCTCAATATGCGAAGCACTGAACTCCGCTGTTTTTATCATTCAGAAATGGAAATTTTATTGAATTTAACACCTACCAAACCCAATTTTTACTCTTTTCCCACCCCAATTCCGCAACCTTTAAATATACCAATTACTTGCTATATTGCAAAGAATAGGGGGTGTATAGATGCCGGATTTACAGGCTAGTCTTGAAAGGATTAAAGATAGGCAGCATTCTTTTAGAGAGTTAAAAATACAAAATCTTCTTCACGAGAAACAGGAAGATTCCGACCATTACATCAATTCCCTAAACACAAAAGAAACATGCCAGTACATGACAGGCATCACAGGTATAATCAACCTCTGCAACAACCCTTTAGCCTGCAAGTTCAAAGGCGAAGTCTATAAGTCATTTGCAGCAACAGCCAAAAAAGAATGTTTAAGAGAACGCGCATTAAAGTTTGAAAGAATTCTTGAGCATTGACCATTAGAGAAACATAAATTTAGAAAGATTTTTATATAACAATCACTACCCTAAAATACTAACATAAAATGTCAAATACAAAAAGAACCGATATAAAGAAAGATTTAAATAGTTTCAATCTAGGTAAATCTATCAAGAGGTGCATCAACTTGAAAAAAAAGAGAGTTTGTGATTTCTGCAAAGGGAATTTAGTAGAGACCAAAGATATAGTTATGTCTGGGGGAAAAAGTATTCCTATTGAAGTCCTAGAATGTAAAAAATGCGGAGAAACATTTTCATCTTTAAAAGAAGCAGAAAGGGTTAGAAAGGAATTGCATCCTTCCTTATGGGCAAAGATCAAAGGTTGTTTTATTTCTCCAACCCATGAAATAGAATTCTTTAAAGGAAAAGTCCTATAAATCCCCGTTTTAGTAATCGTCTCTCTTTTTTGTATTGGTTTATCTCCCAATTGCCTGCTGGGCTTGTATGTATCAGGGTTATATGGTCTTTATAGATATCATATCCAATCAGGATATGCCTCATAAAAATTTGGTTTATAGCATAAAATTTTGATACATACCTTTCAGGATTAGGGTATAATTCACTATTTTTAAGATGAACCCCTTTTATTAATGTCTCTTTAATATCTTTTTCATCAAATTTATGATTGTAAAAATCCTTTCTAAAATCTTTAGTAGTCTGTATTCTGTTTTGCTTTACAAACTTTCTTACCCTTCTAACCAAAAATATGTTCATAAATACCTATGGGGCTGGCTTATATATAAATGTTCAGCTGCAAACCAGAAAATATCGATTATGTAACATTAAAGTTCGAAAGAATTCTAGGGCATTAAGAAACAAAAAGATTAAATAAGGCTAATCCTTTCAGCGCATTATATGGATAAAATGAAAAGATTAAAGCAGATCCAGGCGCTTCTTGCTTCAAGCAAAGGCGAACTGAAAAAAAAGTATAAAGTCAGGGAACTTGGCATATTCGGCTCTTATGCAAGGGGGCAGCAGAAAAAGTCAAGCGATGTGGACATTCTCGTAAAATTCAATCCAAAAGCAACTCTATTTGATTTTGTCGGGCTTGGAAATTATCTTGAAGAAAAGCTGAAGATTAAGGTAGATGTTGTTTCTGAAGGGGGCATAAGGCCTGAATTGAAAAATAATATCCTTAAAGAGGTGGTTAAGGTATGAAAAGAGATTATAACCTTTTCATTAAGGATATTATCGCTGCCATGGAATCAATTGAAGAGTTTGTAGGCAGTATGGCTCTTGAAGAGCTCAAAGCAGATGAAAAGACATCCAGTGCAGTTATCAGAAAATTTGAGATAATCGGAGAAGCCGCAAAGCATATACCCTCTAAAATAAAGGATAATTACAAAGAAATACAATGGAAATCAATGGCTGGAATGAGGGACAGATTGATTCATGCATACTTTGGCATAGACTACAACCTTGTCTGGTCAGCTATGAAAACCGAAATCCCTAGCTTAAAGCCAAAGCTGAAGAAAATCGTATCAGAACTGGAACAGGAAGAAAAATAATTTCTATGTTTAAACCGTCAAAACCATTTTCTGCCGTTTAATCTCTTTCTCAGAAGCTGCCTTTGCAATATTGTCATACATCTTTACAAGTGCCTTTACATATTCATTCTCTATGTTTAGCTTGTAAAGCTGTATATTCCCAAATTTCCTCGTAAGCATAATTACCTTATTCTTTAACAGCTCATCCATCATCCTGTAGAAAGTAGCCCTCCCTATTCCTGCCTGCTGGGCTATATCAGATATGCTGTAATCTAGCTCTCTTCCTGTTATAAGCACGTCCAAAACTCTTATCTTAGGCGAATCTCCTAAGAACTTTACAAATAGTGTTTGTTCCATTGTATCAATCATTAATCCATGCTATTATTTAAATGTTTCGTTTTGAAACACTAATGTATCAAAAATATACACTACATTAAAATATCAATTCGGATTTACCAATATTATGGGAAAGAAAGCACTGCAGAAATTCTTCATCAGAAAACTAAGAAATTTTGCTCCGCCAAAATGGGGCGCATCTCACACAGAAGAAAGAAACCTGTTCAAAGGCCTGCCTAAACATCTCATAGGTAGAAAAGAAACAAAAGATGCCCTGGAAGAATTATATAGGCTGGATTTTATCAATAAATACATGAAAACCCATGAAATTCACATATCCCTCAATATAGAAAAAAAGAAAGAAATTGAAGATTTCTTGGAAAGATAAGTCTAGAGCATTAATTAAAAAACCGCTTGACAATTAATGAAAAATGATATTTAAAATCTTCTTCGTTTCCAGCATATGTTTCTAATACATCATTAAATCTTTTGATAAGCTCTTCTTTGTTTACATATTTGGCTAGGGCCTTGATATCTTCTTCATCCCGAGCATTTAGCCTGGCTGCCTTGGTTATTATTATATCTGCCTTGTCCAATGCCCTTAATTCAATATGCTCCATCTCGATTAGTTTGGTAGATTTTTCTAGATAATCAGGGGGTAATTGCTCTGAAAAAATATAGCCGTCTACAAATAAATCTACTATAAACTTGTTATCAATTGCCTTCTTGAATTCGTTTTTGTCATCTGAGTGGAGACAAAAATCAACATCCCTTGTAGAAGATTTTAGCCCTATCAAAGTCATTGCAGTGCCCCCCACTGCTATAATTGTCATTTTTCTTTTAAGCTTTTTATCCACACATTTAAGCCAGGCTATAAGGTCATCTTTGGTTATCATAGGTACACCTTTGCAAGTTTTTTAAAGTCCTCATCAAAAAATCTTCCAAGCAGATTCCATTTCCTAACCCTCTCAGGGGAAGTTTTCCTAAGGAATTCCTCATCTCCCTCAACAAGAAAGGACATTTCATTTTCTTTATTCTTTATTAAATAATCTAGCAATCCCTTTAATTGTGGAATTGGCCTTATCATAAATACAGTTTCAATTAAATATCCTACCTTATTCTTGATTCCGTACCTGGTGGCTAATTCAAGAAGTTTAAATCCCCCAATTTTATTTTTTATAATCAAAAAAGGTATAGCCTCTATAAAACGTGCCGAAGGATACTTAATGATTATTTCAACTATCAGTTCTTCAATAGGTAACTTTTTATGCTTTTTGCGTTTTATAGAAATCATCTCATATCCATAATTAGATAGGTTAAATTCTATTAAAGATTGTTCTCTTCTTGTTCTTTTGTTGATTCTTTCAAGTATATTTTCTTGTGAGATCATTCTTGCAGCAATCAATTTAGGGCGGATAGATCTTGAAAGATAGTTCATCTCAACCTGTTTCAATTGTTTTCCCTCAATTTTTTTATATATGGTTTCTAACTCTACTTTTCCGAGTATTCTCTTTATCGGTTCTTCATATAAAAGTACATTTTTTGTTAACATAACCCTAGATAAGGTTAGGTACTATTTAAACCTTTTGGTTTTTGCAAAGCAAAAACTAAAATGCTCAGAAAAGCAAAGCTTTTCCGACATTTCTATTTTTAAAAAACCCAACAACATGGCGAGAAAAAATCCAGCCATGACGCAGACGAGCCGGGGGATGCCCCCTACGGGGTGGCGAGTAGGGCAAAACGAAGTTTTGTCCGTAGGCCGTCATGGATGGCTGGATTTTTTCAAATAAACTATCATTAAGCCTATGTTGTGGTTGGGTTTTTCATATAAACTAATTTTGGATTTTTTACTATAACTCTAAACAAAAAACAAACCTTTAAATATAAAATCCATATTCTAACTTATTATGAAACGAACTAACTCGTTCAAATCATTTACATTCTTGTTAGTTCTACTTCTATTGGTTCTGGTGTTATGATTGCCCTAGTTCTTTAAACAGGAATTAAGGGCCAGCGGATAAAATTTTACTTTTTATAATGCTATAAAAATAAGCAGAGGAAAGATTTATAAAACTAAACACAAAAGGTGAACATCATGAAGAAAATAATCATTTTCGACACAACATTAAGGGATGGCGAGCAGTCTCCGGGAGCATCCTTGACAATGCAGGAGAAGATTATAGTAGCTAAACAGCTAGCTAAATTAGGAGTTGACGTAATTGAAGCAGGTTTCCCTATAAGCTCAGAAGGTGATTTTGAATCTGTTAAATTAATCGCTAAAGAAATAAAAGGCCCAATAATCTGCGGATTAGCCAGAACAAGAAAGGAAGATATTGACAGGGCATGGGAAGCTGTAAAATATTCAAAAAAACCTAGAATTCACACCTTTATTGCAACTTCACAAGTGCATATGGACAACAAGCTAAGAAAATCAAAAGAAGAAGTCATGCAGATGGCAGTAGACGCAGTAAAACACGCAAGATCATTGTGCAAAGACATTGAATTCAGCCCAGAAGACTCTGCAAGAACAGACCTAGACTACATGTGTGATATAATCAAAGCAGTGATCGAAGCAGGAGCAACCACAATCAACATCCCAGACACAGTAGGCTATGCAGAGCCAGAAGAATTCGGAAAGAGAATAAAATATGTTTTCGAAAAGCTAAATAACATAATAAAATCAAACAAAGTAGTCATAAGCATACATTGCCACAATGACTTAGGCCTGGCTGTAGCAAACTCATTAGAAGCAGTAAATAACGGTGCAACTCAGGTAGAGTGCACTATAAACGGCATCGGCGAAAGAGCAGGCAATTGCAGCTTAGAAGAAGTAGTGATGAACTTAAAGACAAGAAAGGACTTTTTCAAAGATATAACAACCGGAATAAACACAAAAGAGATTTTCAAAACATCACAATTAGTTTCATCATTGACAGGAATTGCAGTTCAGAGAAACAAGGCAATTGTAGGATCTAATGCATTTGCCCACGAAGCAGGCATACACCAGCATGGTATGTTGATGAACAAGTTGACCTATGAGATAATGAAGCCAGAAGAGATAGGGTGGATAGGAACAACATTTGTTATTGGAAAACACTCTGGAAAGCATGCAGTAGAAAACGCCTTAAAAGAGATGGGTTATGATCTTACTAAAGAACAGGTTGAAAAAGTAATAATCAAAGTAAAAGAGCTTGCTGATAAACAAAAGGTTGTCATGCGGGAAGATATCATAGCAATAGCTACAGACATTGCAGGAGAACTTTCAAAAGATGAGGAGATAATAAAACTTGATGAGATAAAAGTGTCAACAGGAAACAAGATGCAGCCAGAAGCAGCAGTAACTTTGATCATCGACGGAAAAAAGAAAACAGGGACTGGTAAAGGAGTCGGTCCTGTTGATGCTGTTAGTCATGCCATACGCACAATGATAGACCCTTCAATCACATTAAAAGAATACGGTCTTAAAGCGATCACTGGCGGCACAGATGCATTGGCAGACGTATCAATAAAGATCCAGGACAAAAAAGGAAATATATTCAAGGCAGAAGCAGTTAATGAAGATATCATGATGGCATCAGCAATAGCATTGATAAAAGGCATGAACAAAGCATTGAATTTCCAAAGAAATAAAAAAGGAAACAGGATTCATGCACAATACTAAAGAAAAACCAACAACAACAATAACAATGGTGATAAAATGAACGGAGCACACATATTGATTGAAACATTGATCAAGCAGGGAATAGATGTAACATTCGGATTTCCCGGCGGTTCAGTTATACCTCTATTCGACGCTTACCTTGACTATAAAGGAAAGATAAAAAATATCTTAGTAAGGCACGAGCAGGGAGCAGCCCATGCAGCAGAAGGCTATGCAAGAGCTTCAGGAAAACCAGCTGTTTGTATAGCAACATCGGGCCCAGGCGCTTGTAACTTAGTTACAGGAATAGCCGATGCTTATATGGACTCTATTCCTATAATAGCATTTGGCGGTCAGGTTCCAACATCATTGATTGGAAACGACGCATTCCAGGAAACAGACATGATGGGAATCACCTTACCTATAACAAAACACAATTATCAGGTTAGAACACCTAATCAGATGGCCCCTATGATAATGAAATCATTTAAGATTGCAGTAGAAGGAAGGCCAGGCCCTGTTTATATAGACCTCCCAAAAGATACAATGACAGGCGAAGTTACAGAGCCTATCCCAACTGAAGTTAACATAGCTGGATTTCAGCCAACAAAAATGCCCAATCCTATCCAGATAAAAAAAGCAGCAGAAGCAATAGCCAAATCAGAAAGGCCACTTCTCCTGATAGGCCAGGGAGTTGTAATATCAGAAGCTTCAAAAGAGCTTGCTGAATTAGTCAGCTTAACAAAAATCCCAGTTTCAACAACATTCATGGCAAAAGGAATATTTGATGAAACTCACCCATTAAGCTTAGGCACAGTTGGAATGCACGGAAGAAAAATAGCAAATTACGCTACTTTGAAGACCGACTTACTGATCACAATAGGCTGCAGGTTCTCAGATAGGATTACAGGAAATCTAAAAACATATGTAGAGAACGCTAAAGTTATCCATGCAGATATAGACCCTGCTGAAATAGGAAAGAACGTTAAGATAGATATCCCTATAGTTGGAGATGCAAAAGAAATCATAACCCAATTAACAGCAGAACTAAAAAAACTCCAGACAAAAGAGAAAACAGAATGGACAAAAACAATAAAGCATTACAAAAAATACTGTGATGAATGCGTTCCTATCAAAGAAGGCAAAAGAATCCATCCCAAAACAGTTATGCTCGAATTAAACAAACTGATGAAACCAGAAGACATAGTTGTTACAGGAGTTGGCCAGCACCAGATGTTCGCAGGCCATTTCTTAAGGATGAGAAAGCCAAGAACATTCATCAGTTCAGGCGGCGCAGGAACAATGGGTTTCGGTCTTCCGGCAGCAATAGGCGCAAAAGTTGCTAAGCCTGATGTAAACGTTTTCCTAATAGATGGCGATGGCTCATTCCAGATGACTATTCAGGAATTAGGGACAATAAAAGAAGCAGGAATCAAGATAATAATAATGATAATGAACAACTCTTATTTGGGGATGGTCAGACAGTGGCTTGAATTATTTTCAGATAAGCGTTATTCAGAGGTTTACCTAGGTACAACTCCAGACTTCCTGAAAGTAGCAGACGCATATGGCTTGAAAGGAATCAGGGTTGCAAAAAAATCAGAACTAGAGTCGGCTATAAAGCAGGCAATAAAGAACGACACTACTACTATCCTAGATATTCAGATAGAAGAAGAATCAAATGTACTGCCAATGCTTTTGCCAGGGGGTAATCTTAAAGATGCCTTTGGCGGCTGTATGGCAGGCCCGGGAAAATATTTTGAGGGCTGATAAATATGGTTCAAAAAATTTATTTTTTGAGACCATTAGAACTCACCGGAGGTGATTTGTAATGACAAAAGAAAAAAGGCACGTAATTTCAATGCTTGTTGAAGACCAGCCAGGGGTGCTGACAAGAATAGCAGGAATGTTCGCAAGAAGAGGCTTTAACATAGATACAATCACAGTCGGAAAAACCACAAAAGCAGGAGTCAGTAAGATGGTTATAACTGTAATAGGGGATGATCAGATACTTGAACAGGTTGAAAAACAGGTAAACAAACTGATTGACACAATCAAAGTAATGGAAATGACAGAAGACAAATCTATAATCAGGGAACTTTGCCTGATTAAAGTAGCAATCTCAAACAAAAAAGCAAAAGACGAGATTTTAAGATACACTAAGATCTACAAGACAAAGATAGTAGACATAACTCCAAAGACAATAACTGCAGAGCTCATAGGGGATCCTGATAAGATAGACTCATTCATAGAGCTCATGAAGCAATTTGGAGTTAAAGAAGTCTCAAGAACTGGCGTAACAGCAGTTTCTAGAGGTTAAAATCACAAAAATAAAGTTCATATTGGGAAATAGGTGATAGGACAATGCCAAATCTATCCCTTATAACCTTTGATACACTTGTGATTAGCTTATTGTTGATTGGATTATTATTTACGTTTCTTAAGCAGCCGTTTGTAATAGCATACCTTATTGCAGGCATGGTAATAGGCCCGCACGGCTTAATGCTTATTTCAAACACTCAACTGATACAAAGCATAGGTGAGCTCGGCGTGATAATCTTATTATTTTTTGTAGGTATGGAAATATGCATTACCCGTCTTTTATCGAACTGGAGAGTTTCGATTATAGGAACTACTCTTCAGATCATAATAAGTGTAGCTGTTGTCTTTGGTATAGGTTCTTTTTTTAATATTGGAATTGCTGCAAGTATCTTGCTTGGTTTTGTTATAAGCCTTAGCAGTACAGCCCTTGTTGTCAGGCTTTTAGAGGATCGTAAAGAGATCGAGACGAAGACAGGAAGAGACGTTTTGGGTATACTTATAGTGCAGGACCTTTCAGTCATCCCTATGCTGATTATATTATCGCTGATGGCTAAAGATAACATGAACCTCATCAGGATTGGATCACAATTATTCATGGGAATATTGATAATTTCTTTCATCATATGGCTATTCCATATAAGGAGATGGAAGTTTCCATTCATAAAAAAGATAAGATCGCATCAGGAATTGCAGGTCTTTGCAGCGCTTTCAATCTGTTTTGGTTTTGCCCTCCTTACTGAAATATTTGGCCTTTCGCCTGCCTTAGGTGCTTTCATCGGCGGGATTACAGTAGGTATAGCCAGGGAAACAAGCTGGATACAGTCAAGCATAAAGCCCATACGGATTATTTTCGTTGCATTATTCTTTGTCTCGATTGGTATGCTTCTTGATATTTCCTACGTATTAAACAATATTGCATTAGTGTTTTCTCTTGTCCTTTCAGTTCTTATTCTTAACACTTTGATTAATTCAGTTATTTTCCGTATGTTAGGCGGTCAATTGAGGCGAAGCCTGTATGGTGGCTCTCTTTTATCACAATTAGGTGAATTCAGTTTTGTGCTTGGGGCAGCTGGCTTAACCCTTGGAATCATAGACAATAATATTTATCAACTGACATTGGCAGTTATAACCCTAAGCTTGATGATAAGCCCTTTTTGGATACAGTTATTTGGCAAGATCGCATGCAAGAAAAATGTTTGCTTTGCCCCTTAATACAAAAGTCTTTTATTTATTTCTTCTTCCCAATCTTCCAAAGTAATTTAAAATAACTATTGTAAGAATTAGTTATCTCTTTGCTTTTTATTATAATCCCAAATGGCTCACCGCTCCAAAGCAAAATAGCAGTCTTATCACCATACATTATAGTAGAAGATGGCAATGAATACTCTTTAGGTATCCACCTATAGTTATTCATCTTTGTCTTTATTGGATTCTCTCCTTCTACAGCAAGAATATCTGCCTTAATCTTTTTCTCTTCTCTTATTTTCACAAAGAGTTTAGAAAAAACAGGCAAAACACCTTCAAACTTATGCGTTGCGCCAAAAGCAGTAAAGCTCTTACAATTATTTATAATATCCATAAGTACAGTCTTTAGCCCTTCTTTTCCTTCATAAACTTCTACAGAAGACTTTGCTTTCATTTCCTTATGCATCTTAAGCAATTTAGGCATAAATCCCGTAATCTCCTTCTTCTTATCATCTATCCTGCTCTTCTCTTCTTCAAGATAATTGATCAGTTCATTTGGATTAGCTGCCTTAAAATATCTCTTATGGTCTTTTATCACATAAGACACCAATCCTTTCTCAATCAGTTTGTTTATAGAATCATACACATGCGGTCTTGATATCTCTGTCTGCTTTGCAATATCCGAAGCAATCGCCTCTTGGCTCTTCAACAGCAAAAGATATATCCTTGATTCATTTGCCGTCAGGCCAGCCTTGATTAATACATGTTCTTCCATGGTGCCTAAAAATATGGGCATAGATATAAATCTTTCGATAGTTGTACCCTTTAGGTACAACATACTTTTATATACTTTCCAATAACTCAAATATACTATGAAGTTCACAAGAAAAAAGTTCAATAAAATACTTGAAAAATCCAGGGGAATAATCAAAGACAAATCCCTTGATGAATGCTCATGCACTCAGAAGTGTGAGTGGCACGGCAAATGCTTCGAATGTATTAATATCCATAGGACAAAGAAAAAGCACATTCCTGAGTGCCTTCAGCCCATATTCGAAGAAAAGCTGAACGCCCTTGCGCAGTGCATAGAGCGTAAGATAGAAGACGATAGGCCGGAAATAACTGATTAAAATGAAAGAATGGGATAAATTTCACAAAAAAAGGACAGAAAAGATGGGCGAAGAAAAACCCCACCCAGAAGTCACCAAATTAGTTAAAACACTAAAAGGCAACAATTGCAAAAAAATATTGGATCATGGGTGTGGCATAGGAAGAAACCTTTTTTATTTAAGGCAGGAAGGCTTTGAAGTTTACGGAATAGATAATTCAGATTACGCCTTAGCATCATTGAAAAAGAAAAACCTTCCTCCAAAATATATAATCCATGGGGATATCTCAAAAATCCCTTTTGAAGACAATTTTTTTGATACGTTGATTTCAACTAACGTATTGGCGCATGGAAACCTAAAACAAATAGAAAGATACATTTCAGAGATAAAAAGGGTGGTAAAACCAGGTGGGATAATCTTATTGGTCGTTCCTTCAATACATTTTTTTGAAAAGGTTAAGACAAAAGAAACTAAGGAGATATCTTCCGGAACTTATATCGGCCTTAATATTCCAGATAAAGAGATTCCCCGCCATTACTTTACAAAAGAAGAAATGCAAAGGTTTTTTAATAATGATAAAATACTTAAGAATGAGTATATAGATGAATACAGCTGTTTTATGAAAAAAACAGTCAATCATCTGATATTCATTTGCCAAATAGGAGAATAAAATGTCACAAACAATTACAGAAAAGATACTTGCAAAACATTGCAATAAAAAAGAAGTAAAGCCAGGAGAATTGATAAATGCTAAGATAGACCTAGTCATGTGCCACGATGTTACTACAACACCTGCTATAGACATGTTGGAAAAATCTAACACTGATAAAGTTTTCAATCCCAATAAAGTAGTTGTAACTCCAGATCACTTTGTCCCAAATAAAGACATAAAAAGTGCAGACATGGTAAAAAGAATAAGAGAATGGGCAAAAAAACACAAGATAGAAACATTCTACGACATAGGCAGGCATGGAGTTTGTCACGCTATCTTGCCAGAGCAGGGCCATGTCGTACCAGGAATAACAATTGTTTGTGGTGATTCTCATACTTGCACTCATGGTGCTTTTGGAGCATTCTCAACAGGAATAGGCTCAACTGATTTAGCAGCAGCCCTCTCAACAGGCGAATTATGGTTTAAGGTTCCTGAATCAATAAAATTTGTAATAAACGGAAATCTTCCAAAAGGAGTTTACTCTAAGGATATCATCTTAAAGATAATCTCAGACATCGGAGTAGATGGAGCTTTATACAAAGCAATGGAATTTACAGGAAGCACAATAAAGAGCTTAAGCATGGAAGCTAGGATGACTATTACAAACATGGCAATAGAAGCAGGCGGTAAATCAGGAATAATAGAGCCAGATAAGACTACAGAAGATTATGTAAAACAAAGGACAAAAACACAATATCAAATCTACAGATCAGACCCTGATGCAGAATACTCAGAAACTAAAACATATGATGTTTCAAAACTAGAGCCCATTGTAGCATTTCCAGACCTTCCAAGCAACGGAAAAACAATGTCTGAAATAAGCAAGATGCAGGATATAAAGGTAGATCAGGCTTACTTAGGAAGCTGTACAAATGGGAGGATAGAAGACTTAAGGATAGCAGCGCAAATAGTAAAAGGAAAAAAAATAGCTAAAGGAACACGCATGATAGTCGTGCCTGCTACAACAGATATATGGAAGCAGGCTAATAAAGAAGGATTGTTAGACATATTCATGGAATTTGGTGCAACAGTTTCAACACCAACATGCGGAGCATGTTTAGGTGGTCATATGGGCATATTAGCAGAAGGAGAAACATGTATCTCTACCACTAACAGAAACTTCACAGGAAGAATGGGCCATCCAAAATCAAAAGTCTACTTGGCCTCTCCAGCAACAGTCTCAGCTTCAGCAATAGAAGGAAAGATAGCAGACCCGAGGAAGTATGTAAAATGATATTAAAAGGCAAAGCGCACGTCTACAAAAAAGACCACATCAACACAGACGAGATAATTCCAGCTAGATACCTGAATATGGACAAAGAAGCAGACTTGGCAAAATTCGCAATGGAAGACTTAGATAAAACCTTCATAAAAAAAGTAAAGCCAGGCGACTTCATCGTAGCAGGAGAGAACTTCGGCTGCGGCTCATCTAGAGAGCACGCTGTCTGGGCATTAAGGGGCTCAGGTGTAAAAGCAGTAATAGCAGGCTCTTTTGCAAGAATCTTTTTCAGAAACTGCATAAACAACGGTTTTTATGCAATAGAGCTTAAAGACGCTTCAAAAAACATTAATGACCAGGACGAACTAGAGATAGACATAGAATCAGGAACAATAAAAAACTTAACAACAAAAAAAGAATTCAAATTCACTCCATTCCCAAAATTTGCAATTGACATAATAAAAGCAGGAGGTTTGTTGAACTACATAAAGAAAAACAAATAACAAAATGAAAACCTACAAAATCGCAAAAATGCCAGGTGATGGCATAGGCCCAGAAATCATAGCAGAAGGAGTTAAAGTAATAGAAGCAGTAGCAGACAAGAACAACTTCAAGATAGATTGGGTAACTTACAACAACGGAGCAGACAAATACCTAAAAACAGGCGAACTTATCACAGAAGAAACTCTAAAAGAGATAAAACAAACCTGCAAGGCAATCTACTTAGGCGCTCTAGGCGATCCAAGATGCAAGCCGGGAATATTAGAAAAAGGAATATTGCTAAAGACAAGATTCTATTTTGACCAGTACGTTAACTTAAGGCCAATCAAATTATTAGGAGGAGTAGACTGCCCTCTAAAAGGCAAAGGCCCAAAGGACATAAACTTCACAGTTATAAGGGAGAACACTGAAGATTTCTATGTCGGAATAGGAAACAGGGCAAAAATAGGAAAAAGCAAGCAGGAATTAGAAGTAATTAGGGATCTTTACAAAGTAAAATTCAACCTAGACATAGAAAACACAGATGAGATCGCTTACCAGATTGGAGTAATGAGCAAACAAGGAGCTCAACGCGTAATAAAATACGGCTTTGAATTAGCTAAAAAAGAAAAAGTTGAAACAGCTTACTTTGTAGACAAAGCAAATGTCCTTTCAGATATCTACGGATTCTGGAGAGAGAATGTAGAAATAATAGCAAAACAATACCCAAAAATAAAGCACGAATTCATGTTTGTAGATGCAATCACAATGTGGTTTGTAAAAAACCCCGAATGGTTTAAGGTAGTCATTACACCAAACATGTTCGGAGACATTATAACAGACTTAGGTGCAATGATACAAGGCGGCTTAGGCTTAGCACCAGGCGGAAACATTAATCCAGAAGGAATTTCAATGTTTGAGCCTATCCACGGCTCTGCTCCAAAATACAAAGGCATGAATATAGCTGATCCATTAGCAACAATCTGGGCAGGAGCAATGATGTTAGATGAGATCGGACAACCCAAATCAGCAGAAATTATAGTAAAAGCCATAGAATCAGTCCTGAAAGAAGGAAAAGTAAGAACAAAAGACCTTGGCGGTAAAAACACTACTTCAGAAATGGGGGATGCTGTAGTTAAAAAACTGTAAAAACAATTAATTTTAAATATAATAAACTACCCCCTAATCAATTGGGGGATTATATCAATCTTAAATAAAACTTAGGAGGTTTGATAAAATGATAAATATATTGACAGATAAAGACGCAGACGAATCTGCACTGAACGGAAAGACAATTGCAGTTATTGGCTATGGCAGCCAGGGAAACGCCCAGGCAAACTGCTTGAAGGACTCTGGAGTGAGTGTTATAATCGGAGAAACAGAAGTATTAGGTGATAAGCCAAATCCGAGCTGGGAAAAGGCAAAAGCAGACGGCTTTGAAGTCTATGAGATAGATGAAGCAGCAAAAAAAGCAGACATCATCCATATCTTAGTGCCAGACGAATACCAGGCAGGCGTATACAAAAAACAGATAAAGAAACACATGAAAGCAGGAAAAACATTGAGCTTTTCACACGGCTTTAACATCTGCTTCAAGAGAATTGCCCCGCCAGCAGAAATTGACGTCATAATGATTGCCCCCAAAGCGCCTGGCTCAGAGGAAAGAAAACAGTATCTAGAAGGCTTTGGCGTTCCAGGATTGATTGCAATCAAGCAGAATGCATCCGGGCAAGCAAGAAATGTTGCTTTAGCATTGGCAAAAGCAATGCACTGGACAAGAGCAGGTGTTTTAGAATGCACATTTGAGCAGGAAACCTATGAAGACTTATTCGGTGAGCAGGCTGTCTTATGCGGCGGAGTAACTGAATTAGTCAAAGCAGGCTTTGACACTTTAGTTGAAGCAGGTTATCCCCCGGAAATGGCTTATTTTGAATGCCTGCATGAATTAAAGCTGATAGTTGACCTTATGTATAAAGGCGGCTTCACAGAGATGTGGAAAGCAGTCTCAAACACAGCAAAATACGGCGGATTGACAAGAGGCAAAAAGATCATTACTGATAAAACAAGAAAAGTCATGAAAAAGATGCTTAAAGACGTAGAATCCGGAAAGTTTGCAAAAGAATGGGCAAAGGAATGCAAGAACGGAAAGCCCGTTTTAACAAAACTTCAGCAGGAAGACTTTGACCACCCTATTGAAACAGTCGGAAAAGAAATAAGAGCGCTTTTCAATAAGAAATAATATTTTCTTTTTTATAATTTTTATTTAAGGTCACTACATAAAAATGGTTAATTTCAAAAAGTTTATATAATTCTTATATTAACCTCTTTTTCTATGATTGATTTAGGTGCTGTTAATGCATACAGGGCAGGCATTCAGGGGCTTGTTTCTAATGATTACAAGACCATGCCTGATGGTGATGATGCCATTGTTGAATGTCATGGTTTAACCAGGTCTTTTGCTGGGGAATGTATTTTAGAAGGAGCTGATTTTAATTTGAATAGGGGGGAGTTTGTTTTTCTTTTTGGCGGGAGTGGAAAAGGAAAGAGCGTGTTTTTAAGGACAGTATTCGGAATAGGTAATCCAGTAATATTTGGTTCTGATAATTGTGTAGACGGGGAGGTATATGTATTTGGCAAAGCTTTGCATGGTATTTCAAAATCAGATAGAAGAAAACGTTATACTGAAATATATAGCAGATTAGGTTACTGCCCTCAGAAAGGTGGCCTTTTTGGAAGTATGAGTGTTGCAGAGAATATTGCTTTTCCATTGAGAGAGCATTTCTATGATGTTTTTTATAAATCTGATGTTTGCGCTAGTGTTAGGGAATATCTTTCAACTAGATCTATTGAATATAGGTGTGGGGAGGAATTGAAAGCCCTTAATGAAAATTTTGGGATTCGTGCTCAACAATCCAGAAGCAGCATCATACTAGGTGAAGTTAATCTGCTTGAAAACATAATTATTCAGGCCAGGGTAGATTATTGTATGGAGTTAGTTGGCCTAGATCCATGGAAAGATAGGGATAAGGATGTTGCTCAGTTAAGCGGAGGTATGTTAAAAAGAGTGGCAGTTGCAAGGGTATTGGCAGATTTTCCAGAATTAATAATATTAGATGAGCCGACAACAGGACTTGATCCCCCATTGAGTCTAGAAGTCTTTGATCTGATAAGCAAGCTAAAGAAGATGGGTTATACTGTTCTTGCGACAACCCATGACAATAGGCTTGGCTATTTTGATCCAGATAGGATAGATTGGATTCATGAAAGGAAGATTAGAAGGCTTGGGGCAAAACAGGATGTTATCGCTAGTGATGATGAAGCTGTAAGGAGATTTTTCTTTCCAGATGAGTTTAGGGAGTGATATTTCAATTGATTTTGTTATATAATTGGTCTTTTCTGACCAAAAAAAGAGGTTAAAATCTGCTTTTTGTAAAAAACCAATAATTTTATTAATTAATCCTTTTTATCCTTATGATTATGTCCAATCTGTCCTTTCTCAAACAACAGCCGACAAAGATAGTCTGCGTCGGATTAAATTATCATTGTCATGCTAAGGAGCTGGGCATGAACACTCCTCATCATCCAATCATTTTCATAAAACCTCTAACCGCTCTAATCGGGCCAGAAGAAAACATAATCTACCCTAAAATGTCCAAAAGAGTAGATTATGAAGCAGAGCTCGCAATAATAATAGGAAAAACATGTAAAGATGTAGAAGAAAAAGATGCATTAAACTATGTTGAAGGTTA
>Ga0180007_10003296_pt1 | contig 18121 bp, 22 predicted proteins | sample MM_PC_MetaG_FD_121122 | JGI IMG/M metagenome (GOLD analysis project Ga0180007, IMG submission 121122) | Groundwater microbial communities from the Aspo Hard Rock Laboratory (HRL) deep subsurface site, Sweden - MM_PC_MetaG | ecosystem: Environmental > Aquatic > Deep subsurface > Groundwater... | reverse complement strand
TAATTTCAAGAACGTTCATTGAATACCTCCACTGTGTATAACGTTTATATACAGTATACACGGCATTACTTTTGATGTCAACAAAAAAGTTTATTTATCATATTGACAACTTTTAAAAACTATAATACAATGAATAGTAGTGAACATCGTATTGTACTATATCGGAAGGAGAGTCTTATGTATACATTATGGTTTGGACTGTTTTGGATTATCTTCATCCATCTCATTCTTGTTATCCTTTTGAAACTGAATAAAAAACAAGCTTTCCTTTGGATTAGGCTAATTTCTATAATTCTAATCCTACAGAAAGCTTTCGACTACGGTTCATCTTGGATAGAAGGTGACTTCACAAAGATGCCAGTAGAGTATTCTGCAATTACATATATATTGTTTTCAATAACGTTTCTACTCAATATAAAATTCTTAAAGTCCTTCGTAACATTCGCTGCATTTTTATCTGGAATCGGTTATTTAATTACCTTCCCATTCTTGGGTGAAATGTTTATTCAAGGGAATGGACTGTGGGTCACATCGCTAGCTTTGATCAATCATAGTTTGTTATATATTGGCTCTTTGCTCGTGATGAAGCATTATTTATTTAAAATTGAAAGTAGAAAATCAATTCTAGTAATGACTGTTCTTGTCGTAGCATTCTCAATTACTATGCAATACTTTATCAACTTCGAGCATCGATATCTATTCATTTATATGCTTCTAGATGGTAGAATATTATATAATCTCTTTCATAACATCGATATCAATGGGTTTGTCTATTTACCTTACAATATGTTGATAGTATCGATTTATATGGGAGTTATATCTATTTTCTACAAAATTAATACAAAGGTGTATGCATTGAAGTTTAAACATGAATATATGAGAATCGAAAGAGGGGTAGTCAAACATGAACATACAATATAAAAAGGGTGTTTTAGATTTACTGGTCTTAAGTATGCTAGAAAAAGAAGATCAGTATGGCTATGATATCTCAGATACATTAAGTATGAAAATAAGTCTTTCGCCAGGAACTGTTTACCCAATCTTGAGAAAATTAAAAGATGAGGGATTAGTAACCACTTATTTATCAGAAGTCAGTGGTGGTCCAGCAAGAAAGTATTATAAACTCACTCAAAGTGGAAAGAAAAAGCTTTCTGAATCTAAGGAAGAATGGATTCAGTTTGTTAAAACCACATTAGAAATATTGGAGGCAAACAAAAATGAATAAAAAAGCATTCATCCAAGAATTGGAAAAGGGATTGAAAAAAATAGGAGTTAGTGACTCTATCGATATTATTAAAGATTATGAGATTCACTTTGATAATGAATTCAGTAAGGGGAAGTCAGAAGAAGAAATTGCTAAAGAGCTTGGAAGTATTCCAGATATCTTAGCTGATTTTCAATTGGAAGAAAAAACAATCATTCAAAAGAATAAAATGAATGTAGCATCGGTTATCATCAATGATATATTTGGTTATTTAGGAATATTTTGTATGTATATGCTTAATCTTGTCTTAATATCCCAAGCGATTGTAAGCTTAATCCTTGGCATATATTTGATGTTTTCAGTAGATATATTCTCATTTGTTCCAGTACTTGTTTCTCCATTTTCAATATTTGCTGGATTCACAATTGTTATCTATTCAATTTTTTCATTTGGATCATCCATTTTAATGTTTCAGTCGTTAAATAAGATGACAAAAAGACTTACTAAGTGGAATCGTGAAGTACTTAAGGGTGAAGAATTTGAGCGTATTCATGTCAATCATTCTAAGCTAATAATCAAAATCATTCAAATAAGTGGAGTAGTACTTGTTATTTTCTTGATTGTATCTTATATAGTTGCAGTCATCATGACAAAAGAAGTAGAGTTTTGGCATTATTGGAATTGGTTTTCTTAAAAATTAAACCTTTATTTTCTTTTTGCATATAAGTTAATTCTCATATCGAGAAGTGTTAAACTGAAGTTGAAAAACCGTAAAAAGGAGATTTTTTATGAACTATTTCAATGATGCTTTACAAAAAACTATAGATTATCTAAATTCAAGTGATGCTCATTTCAGCCTAAAGCGTGATGTCTATTGGCCAAAATGGGATTCACCATGGTGGCATATCCTTTTACTACACGAGCTTGGTTTAATCAAAGAAGTACCCCAAGGTATCATGGAGCTATTCGCTGAAGTTATCAATGATAATGTCCTACACTTCTTTCCCTTTACAGAAGAAGAAATGCCTAAAGATACGGATCCTTATCGTCAAATCCTTTGTTTTTGTGCAGCGGGGTCTCTATATCAAATGCTATACAATTACGGAATGGATGTAGACCTTAAAATTCCATGGCTAAGAGAGTGGTTTACCAAATATCAGCTACCAGATGGTGGATATAATTGCAATGAAGATGCCTATACTAAGGATAACCCCAAAAGCTCTATTACATCCACATTACCTATGGTTGAATCCTTACTACTTTTTAAAAATGAAAATATTACAGATTCTGAGCTAGACACTTTATATAAGGCAGCAGAATATATTGTTGCTCATCGTCTTTTTAGAAAGCTAACGGATCAATCTATCATGGATCCTAACTTCATTGAAATTAGATTTCCAAGGTTCTATGAATATGATTTTTTGAGAGGTTTCACATTCTTATATAACTATCGAGAAAAATATGGATACACATTTCCTGATTCCATAACTGATGAGGTTGAAGAATTGGTGAATAGACATTTGGTTGATCAAATCATAACCCTTAAAGGAATATCCTTTCAAGAGAGAAGCTATAATCCTACAAGTGACGGAAAATGGGAAAAAGGAGAAGCATCCTATTTTGACTTAATGAAACTAGTCATGGAGACGAACCATCAATCCCTTGTTTTAACAAAGGCTTGGGAAAGGATGAAACCTAAGTATTTAAAGGTTGTTCAATCCTATGAAAGCAGTACTGCAAATCCAATCAAGCTAACACGTGGAGAACAGATAACAGTCATTCGAAAAGATATGAAACAAGGATGGTTTCTTTTGAAGACCCAATCAAACCAAGAAGGATGGGCACCATTAAAGATTCTAAAGGGTTCAACCATTACTCAAAACTATGATGCTAGTGAGTTAACGGTAGCTAAAGGGGATATCGTAAAGGTATATTATGAGGAAACCAATTGGTACTGGTGTAAAAATCAAGAAGGATTGAAAGGGTTTGTTCCTAAAGAGAATTTTAAATAAATATAACAAAAAAGACGCTTCGGCGTCTTTATTCTTGATAAACTTTAATCGAATCAATTTGTAGGTGATAAGGTAGGTCTTTATCCTCAATTTCTCCACCATACCAACCACCAACTGCTAAATTAATAATCATAAAATAGGGTTGATCGAATGGCCATTCTGCGAATGTGTCATTCTTTTTCTTCTTAATCCGAAGTATTTCTTTACTATCAATACCAAAGGATAAATATTCCTTTGTCCATTCTAAGCTATAATCATGAAATTCAGTTGATGCAGTCTCTAGAACTCTACGTCTTCCGATTTGTGTATCGATTTTATGGTTATAGGCTTCCGTATGGATTGCACAAGAGACAATTCCTGGTCGATTACCAGCAAATTCAAGTAAATCAATCTCACCACATTTTGGCCATCTAATATCAGTTTTTGTTGAACCTAAAAACCATATAGCAGGCCAAGACCCTTTTCCAACTGGCATTTTAGCTCGAACAACAAATTTTCCATATTGAAAATGTTTTTTCTTGAATGTATTGATTCTGGTACTTCTATATTTACAATGATTTGTATTTTGAATGGTTGCTACTAAATTGAGTTTTCCATCCTTGATATAACAATTTTCAAGACTATCTACATAGCATTGAGCTTCATTATTTGACCATCTTTCTCCAACTTCTATATTCCAAACCTCTGGATCTGGTTTTCCATCGATTTCAAAGTTTTCTTCGTAAATTAATTTATAATCTCTCATGCTTTTCATCATCCTTTTTCATTTCTTCTAATCATCAACTGTATCTATTATACCAAAAAAAACATGAATTAGACCAACGTTCGATATCCTTAATTATTATCTATGATTTCGTCTTGTTCATTCAGCTGATAAATGATAGAATAGTACTATATGATTACATCATACATGAGGTTAAAATGAAATATATTGCACATAGAGGATTGTCCTCGAAAGCACCAGAAAATACAATTCCTGCATTTGAACTTGCTGCAAAAGAACAGCGTTATTTTGGAATTGAATGTGACGTTCAAACGACAAAGGATAATCAATTTGTGATCTTTCATGATGATGATCTTCAAAGGATGGCAAAGGCTAAAGTCAAAATCAAAGATTTGACCTATGAAGAGCTTTTAGGCTATACCATTTCAAAGGGAAATGGTATTAAAAAGAATCCGGGATCAAAGATACCATTACTTTTAGATTATTTAGAGATATGTTCATTTCATAATAAAACAGCAGTGATTGAAATCAAGAAATTAAACGATATAACGATGCTAACAGATTTAATTGATTTACTGGATAACTATCCTTCGCTTTCAGTAATCATTATTTCATTTAACATGAATTACTTAAAGTACTTAAGAGCGATTACACAAATAGAGCTTCATTACTTATCAGATTCGATATCAGATAGTGAAATCTATGATGCAAGAGTCAATCAATTGGGTCTTTCTCTTAAAAAAGATATAGTGAACAAATCATTTATTAATCGATTAAAAAAAGAAGGCTTTAAAATCGCTATATATACAGTTAACGATCTTAAGGATGCAATAAAGTTTCAAAATCTTGGAATTGATTATTTAACAACAGATAAATTATAAGGAGAATTAGGTTATGAAAATATCAGTAGGTGGGATGATAGCATCCGGAAAATCAACATTAGTTCAAAGATTGGGAAAAGAACTAGATTTACCAGTCATGGAAGAATTCGAGAAAGACGATGAAGTATTCAACACGTTATTAAAATGGCTTTATGAACAAAGAAGTAACGTCGAAATGCTCTTACAGATTTATTTCATCCATAACCACTGGTTAAACCAACAAAAATATGACAATAGCTTTATCGTGGATCGTGATTTGGTTGAGCACTGGTTATTTGCTCAACATAACTTAAAATCAATGCCAACGATTATGAATATGTACAATGGTGTATTCCATGCTTATATGAATCAAATCAAAAAGCCTGATCTTTACTTGATTTTAGATGTCGATTGGGAGAATTTCAAGGACCGTGTGATGACTCGTGGTCGTGGTCAAGAAATCGAGAATTTTGATAAGAATAAAGAGTATTTTTATAACTTAATGAAAGACTATACGACAAAGATTGCAGCACAATGTGCTGTTTATGAGATACCCTATGTGATTATCAATACCAATGGTTTAACAGAAGATCAGGTCTTCAAGAAATCAATTGAGGCTATCAAAAAAGTGATGTAAAAATTGATTAAAAGCCCTCAGTAGAGGGCTTTTATCGTATATTAGAGAGGTATTCATGGAAACTATACATTTAACAAAAGAGGAATTAAAATCATTTTTAATTCGATATCAAGGATTATCATCACCTAGTGAATTTGAGGGAAAAGAAGGAATCATCAAGTTGTTTGAAAGATTGGGGAGTATCCAATATGATCCACTCAATGTAATCGGTAAAAATGCTGATTTGGTGTTGCAATCTAGAATACCTTTTTATAAAGAATCGATCTTAACTGAAATGCTTTATCAAGATAGAGTGTTAATAGATGGTTGGGATAAGATGATGAGCATTTATCTGACTAAAGATTTTCCTTATTTTCATCATATTCGAAAAGCTAAGGAAAAAGATGTGCTCAACACATTGAATTACAGAAATCAAACGAGCTCTATGGAATACCTAGAGCATGTCACTCAGTTTATAAAAAATAATGGACCTACATACCCAAAGGATATTCATTTGGGTAGTACTGAAAAAGGAATATGGGGACATGGAAGAATCTCATCTGTGGTTTGTGACTATCTTTGGAATATTGGACGTTTAGGTATTGTTGAAAAGAATAATGTCATCAAGAAATTTGATTTGATTGAAAACCTAATCGATCAAAGCTTAATTGATCAAGATCCAGTTTCTGATCTTCAAGATTTCTTAAAATGGTATGTCCTGAGAAGAATTGGTAGTATTGGTATTTATTGGAGTAAGTCAGGACCAGGTTGGTATAATCACTTTATCTATAAAGAGAAAGTAAGAAAACCTATTATTCATAAATTACTAGAAGAAAAGAAGTTGACCTTAGTGAAGGTATCAAATATGAAGGAAGATTTCTATATTCGAACTGAAGATATTCCAATACTAAAAAGAAATGATGAAGTTATCAAAAAAGTGAAATTTATCGCACCTTTAGATAACCTTTTATGGGACAGAAAATTTTTACTTCAACTATTTGATTTTGATTATACTTGGGAGGTTTACGTCCCAGAGGAAAAAAGAAAATATGGATATTATGTTATTCCTGTTCTATACGGAAATGATTTAATCGCTAGATTCGAACCAGCTGGAAAAAGATCTTCCAATGATTTCTCAATAAAAAACTGGTGGTGGGAAGAAAATGTGATTAAAAATAAAATTATGATGGATGAAATATGCGATGCATTCAACCAACTCACTCAGTTTTTAGGTACTAATAAAATTCCAAAGAAAGTGATTCTTGAAATGTTAGAAATAAATGATTAAACAAGAAGAAATGAGTATAAAAAATCTTATAATGAAATCAACTTTTTTTACCCTTTAGGCTATTAGGGATATGTAGAAAAAGAGTTCATTTAGAAGATTAAGAATTACCAACCTAACTTTGTCATTGATTTGACCATGCTTGAGTTACTTCATCACGAAAAGATTAGTCTGAAACGTAATAAGTTCAGACTTTTTTTATTCAGACTTTGATCGATTATTTTTGTGATACAACCCTTCCTTTAAATTAGGTGTAATCATACCAATGCCTTGATGAAGCCTTTGCTTATTATAATAGTCAATATAGCTTATGATCATTGTCTTATAGGACTGGATAGTTGTAAATGGGTATTTAGGATAAACTGCTTCTCTTTTAAAATGTGAAAAAAATGATTCCATGACTGCATTGTCGTACGGGTATCCTGCTGCACTATAGGAAAGTAAAACCTCGTTTTTTTGTAAATATGTTCTAAACACCTTTGAAGTATATTGAACACCTCTATCGCTATGAAATATCATTGGATGAGTTTTTCTATGGATAACAGCGTTTCTATAAGTTGTGAGTGAAAGTCTAGTATTATTAACTTTAGATAACTCGTAAGAGATCACTTTACGTGAAAAAAGATCAATGATTACACATAGATAAACAGGCTTATAATTAATCTTTATTTCTGTAGTATCACTAACCCACACTCTATTTGGGATTGGTTGATTAAAATCTTGGTTTAGTATATTTTTGTACATTATCGAGGTTCTTGGACGACGATACTTTTTTGTAAATTTAGTTTTAGTGAATTGAATGCCAAGTTCAGTCATTAAAAATCTCGTTTTTTTCTCACTCACCGTTATATTTTGCTCTTGAAGAAGAACCTTGATTTTTGCTGCACTCGCAATTTTCTTGTGATGATTATATATTTCAAAAATCTGTTTCTTTAGTAAGATATCCCTTTCTATTTGGGGTGTCGTTTGATGATTGACATAATTGTAGTATGTTGATCTGTTGATTTTAAACAGTTCACATAAAAGCTTGATGTTGTACTTCTCACTATTATGAGTAATTAAGGCTATTCGTTCTTCAATTGACATGGAGTTTGTTATAGAATACTTTTGAAACAATTGAAGTAGAAGATCATACTTTACTTTTTCTATGACTTTTGTTTGTGTTGTTTTATTCGGATTTATAGCAATTGTTTTCACCCAATGATAAACAGTGGATTGACTCAATTTAAATAGCTCACATATCTCCGATATTTTAGAGCCTTGTTGAATTTTCTGAATTATTCCATTCTTAAAATCAATGGAATGATGTTTTTTAAGTGTAGATATCTTTTTTATTTCACTGATCCATAAATAGATAATACTTCGACTTATTTTGTAACGATTCGCTAATATTTCAACTTTTTGACCTTTCTGATAATATAGAATAATTCTATCCTTTTGTTCACTTGTTTTTCTTTTTCTCATAAATTTCACCTCATCTAATTATATTGTTTGAAAATAAAAATGAGGTCAAAAATAAAAAAACAGCTCGAATTCCAAATTTCCAATAATGGTGTCCAAAATTGAACAAGCAAATAAAACGGCTTAACTAAAGCGATAAAATGAGTTTTGATGAAAAAGAATTATCAATATTAGTCCAATTAATACATTGTTATTTCAGTAATTACTAGTGTGTTTTATCCAAAATAGATGAAAAACATCAATTATCAGCTAGAAAGACGGTCAAAATATTATACAATTGAAATTAGAAATTTGGAATATTTATAAATGTAAATTAAATATGCTATAATATAGAAAACAAAAGAGTAAGTTCGGTGGGGAATTTTATGAGTTTATTGAATAAGAGATAGGGTTCAAATCCCCTTTCCTCCACCAATCAGGACTACTTAGAGCAATGAAAGTTGTAGCAAGTCTATTAGCTTTCGATGGGGTCTCATTTGTTTTAGGAGTTATTTCTGCAATAATCTAAGCTTTCAAACTGAAAGATAATGATTAAGAATAAAGATAAGTGCTACATCTATATAACAGGAGGTAAACATGAAAGTAGAGTTTAAAGAAACAGATCAATTTGGATTGTCATTAGTAATAACTTATATCGAATATATAAAGGCATCAAAGAATGATGATGAATTAAATAGTTTAGGAGTTGCTATTGATTCTTATAAGAATTTACTTAGTCTAAATTATGAGTTTAATTTAAGAGAATTTGAACGAGTTGCAAGATTTTTAAAGAATGATTCGATTGTCTACTATCATTCACTAATTTTAGACCATCCATCTAGAAGGGAATTGTTGATTAGTGCTATACAAGACAATGAAATCATAGATATAAGAAAACTGTCAATTAGAGGGGAAGTATTTACATCTTTTTATGCAGTCAAATTAGATAAAAATGAATAATGTAAAAGTGAGGAACATAAGAAATGACAAAAAATGAATTTCTAAAAATGTATGAAGAGATACTAAAAACCAGAAAAGGAACCAAACAAGAGCAAGGAATATTAGGTTCTGCTGACGATAGAAAAAAATGCAACTTTACTGGAGTATACGCAATATTCAATAATGATGTATTAGTTTATGTGGGCAGTGGTTACACTCCAATTACTCATGATGTAAATGCAAGACTAAACCAATATGTTTCAAAAGGGGATAACGGTAATACCTTATTAAAAAAAGTTCTTGCTGACGGATTAGCACTAGATGAAGATTCTGCAATTAAGCTGATTAAGACATTTGAGTTCATTTCATTTGAGCATAATGATCTAGAGAATGAACTAATTGGACAAACTCAATTAGATTGGAATATTAAAGGGAAAAAGCAATAAGAATGCTACTTTGCTAGAATATAAGGTAAGGTGATAGTGTGAAGATTGATTTATCAGGGTTGGTAAAAGTTGTAAACGAATTTTTCATCGTTAAAACAATGACTGCAGCTGAACGATTTTTGATTAGACAAAAAAAAGATTTATATAATTATCTTGCTATTCATATTGCAAGTATTATTAAATCTCTTTTAGTTTTTGCCCTATTATTTACATTGATTCAATATCCAACCTTTATTCCAATTCACATTTTTTGGATTTATCTTTTTACAGGGTTGTTTTTCTTAATCATTGATTCATTTGGACTTAGAGCACTAATTTTTTTACTTACCAAATTCATCAAACAACTCTTCGGATTTATTAAAGATGTTTATAGAATAAGTGTAGAAGTGTACTTTAATAAAACTCAATTCAATGCACAAAAATACAAATTAGTCCCCAAAATATTTTACTGGTTTATATCTATTTTGTTTTTTGTTTTTCCATTAATAATCATCTTATTAAAGTTACTTTTGATAGCGTCTTTATATGCACTTGTTTTTCTGTCCATTACGATATTAGGGAACGAAGCATTCTCATTAATACTTATGAATAGTTTACGATTTATAGTCCCTTTAAATTATGAGATTGTACTATATATTTACTACATATTGTCGTTTTTAATAATATATTTTATTGTTGATTACAGAATTAGACAAACAGATGAGGTCTTAGTGTTAGATGAAGCTTTAGAAGATGGAATTAAGAGAATTGAAGGATTAACATTAATAAATTCGAATGATAAAATCAGCATTTATGTTGAAGACGAGAAGTACTTAGTATTTAATCATGGCAACAATATGTTGATGTTTTATAGAGTTAACTCAAAATATATTAAGCGAAGACAAGCACTAGAGCAGTGGATTAGAAATAGGTCAGTTAAAAGAATAGAAGAAACAAAATAAAGATATGTTTGTTGGATTAAAAAGACCTCTAATAGTAGTATATGGAAGTTTCTCCGCTGTAGATTATAAAGGGGTACGAACTTTTTATAAGGGTACGAAATTGTATCAAAATAGTCGCCTTAGCACACAATGACGCTAGACAATTCTTGGGAACTCATGACAGAAGATGAGATGTATGATGTTAATGGGGGTTTTTATATATCAAATGGTGATTTAATTAATCTTCTCATAACTATTGGTATAAATCCACTTGGTGGTTTATTATGGGGAATCGGAATATATAAACTAGGTGCATTAATTTCTTCTAAAGCTGCATTATTAGGGGCGAAAATAGGTGGGACAATAGGTGGGGCAATAGGTGGAGTAATTGGAGCTCTATTAGGTCTTGGTTTAGTTGGATCCATGGCACTAACTATGGCAGATGCGCTAATTCAAGGTAAGGGAATTAGTGTTGAATGGAAAAAAACATTTTTTGGAATGCCATATTGGGTAGATATTAGTGTTGAATAATTTTGTTTTGAGCCTTAGATATTTTTTCTAAGGCTCTTAATAATCAATTGGAGAAATAAATATGCAAAATAAAATTAATAAAATTTTAGTACAAATATTTTTTGTGATGATACATATGACATATGCTATAAGTTATTATCATAAAGGTAATAATGATATTTTGTGGGCTTTATGGGGATTCTTTAACATCATTAGTATGTTTTTTGCTATAGGTAATGCCGAACAAGTAAATCGATTAATGAACATTGATAAGAAAGTAAAATACATGTTATATTTATTAATTGATATCTTGATATTAGTTGCTTTGTTAATTTTAGGTTTTTATATTTCGATATTGGATATTATAAGTATTCACTTGTTAGTCATTTATTTTTTAGGATGTTTATTTTTAGTTGTAAAAGCATTAGTGTTCGTCCCAAACAGAGTAAACTCAAAAGTGAGTAAGAAAATATCATTCGAGAGGATTCATGAAATCAATACAATCCCAATCGATGAAGACACCGATTCAATTGTTTCAGATAAAAAAAATATTATCAAAGCAAGTGCACTATCTACTGTGGTCTTGGTTATTTTTTTAATCAATTTTATATTTTTTTCAGCATTTAATAAAAATGTGTCAATATTGCATAGTTTATTTGCGATTTGTTTTATCGTATTATCTATTGTGATAAACACGATTAAATTAAATTTTTTAGGAAAAAGTGTTAGATATATTTTTTGGGAAACTGGCATGCTAGCTTTTAGTATCATGATTTATAGTATATTTCAATTATATATATTTCAAGTAACATTTAACTTTCCATTAATGATTGCTTCAGTTTTGATGCTAATTCCTTTGCTAAGAACTCAAACTGAAATACATGGTTTAATGGAAAAGCATTTTAGCGAAGAAGAAAAACTCTAGATTTACGAATAATTATCTTTATGTGCTAGATAACTATTTTTAAAATGGATTAGTAGCAATTGTTGCAATTTATCTTTACTGGAGATTACAAATAGCAAACAAAAAGGTATATCAAGGTATACAAGAACAAAAACTAATGAATAGCATCAAGTTAAAGAATATATTTATATTTACCCAAATACTTCTTCATCTTTAATTCTTAGTTACCATAGGTATTAAAATGATAGAAAGTCCCGATATAATTTTTTTGCTGCTAGACATTAGTATCGCCTCCTTCCTTATATCTTATCATAAGAAGGATTCTTACTCTTTGTGTCTACTAAACTATACTAACACCACTTGGTGTATCAGGTGTTGGGTTTGAATTGTGGTCTAATAAGTCAACAAAAGTAGCGAAAACTTCGTATGTGGGATGGTAAAATTATGAAAAGACACATAGTACCAAGTCTGATTATTGGTCTTTTGGCAGGGGTTTATATTTATGTAACATCATTTATTAAAGTTTATAATTATCAACAACTCCTTATAATAAGGGCAGTTTTAGGCGTATTTGTTTTAGGTCCTATTTACTTCATTATTCTATATTATTTTGAAAAAAAATATAGCAATAAAGACAAAAAGCTTTAAGTTACGTTGGTAATTATAAATCAGAGTTTTTAGTTTAGTAATCAATTTCAAAGAGGTATTTAGCACAATAAAGTGCTGAGTACCTTTTTTCTTTTTATGATGCACAAGTTTTCATATCTACCAATTTATGAATTAACCAATTGTGTCGTCTCTAAATATAAAGGTCATCCACAAAACGCTTCAATGGCGACTAAGGAAGTGAATGACTATATTGGATTGGTATGAAAATCAAACAGTGTGTTATGATACATATGCATAATGCGTGAAGAGTTTTTTATAGTCATTTGGAAAAGCTATTGACGGTATTTTTAGATATAATATGTTTCTTTGGTTTTTTCACTGCTTATGTGTATAAACATAAAACAACCGTTTTTATTTTATTTGAGTACACACAACACCATATTTTCAAGCAATATGGTTTTTTCAACGCACGTTGAGTCTATCGTATTGCTTTCATTAAAAACAGCGTAACAAAGCCATTTATAAATACCAATTAAAGGTGATTTTATCTATCAAAGGGTAAATATTGCCTTTTTTTTATTTTCTAGCCATTGTGGGAACATACGCATATCATTGTGGAAACATATTTTTTGTTCAAATGGACTAAAAATGATAGTCGAGGTTTGTTTGGGTAAACATATTTTAACACCTATTTTTGTTTTGATAATTTTATCAAATCGCACTATAAAGGTCATAAGTATACTTGATGTTTACACACTCAGTGATAGAGCCTATTCTGACATTTTTTAAGTATTATTTTGTGTTTCATCTCACTTTTTTATTCAACTGTAAAAAAAGCTATTCCATCATTGAGTTGATGAGATAGCTTATTTTTTTATTACATATAGTGAGTTTTTTTATATCTTGAATGACTGAACATCTCATATGATTATTACTTTATAATTCATGTGCTTATCATATTTTTTATCAATGTAGTGTCCTTCATAGATCGGCTTGAGTTTTAAGAATTTTTTACGGTTTTCTGCAAACTCTGTATCCGAGTAATTTTGAGTGCCTGCAACACAGAATACAACTTCTTCAGGACTGATTGAAATCATCTTGTAAATAAAAGATCTAAGTATATCCGAATCCAAGGTATCTATAACTAAGTCTTTATTTTTGAGCATCGAATTAATCGTATCTAATCTTTGTTGTGTATCGAATGTTTTAACATGCTCTAACTCTAGTCTTGATATTTCTTTGCTTAGAAGATTCATCTTGTTTGAATACTCATTATATTTTGTCATAAACAAGGATTCACTAAAATCAGGCGTCTTAACTCTAGTATCAATAAGATTTGATAGCATAGTCTCTGTATCTTGTAGTTCAAGTTTGTGTTCATCAATTTCATCTTGCAAGTTATCAACTACAATCGTTGACTTGATCACATTTCTAATCGTATCCATAATATTTAAATCCTTTAAAAAGACTTCATTTAGCATTTGGATGGTAGTCCCCTCTAAGACTTCATCATAAGTGGCCTTCGCTTTACAATTTGCTTTACCTTCGATATAACCTCCACATTGTTGCATAACTCTTTGTGATGGTTTACCGTAATTCCAATAGCGTCTCTTTAATGTTCTACCACATTCACTGCAAACGATCATCGCTGAAAATGGATACTTATTCGTATATTTCGAAATGTTCTTATCTTCACCAATTCTGATTTGAGCTCGCTCTTTTCTCATGCGTTGAGCTAGTTCAAATGTTTCTTTATCAATGATTGGTTCATGACTATTTTCAGTATAGTAGGTTGGTGCATGGTTTTTATTCTTAACTCTTGTATGATTTAAATAATCTGTACTCACTGTTTTTTGCTGCAGCATATCACCCATGTACTTTTCATTCTTTAAAACTGAATGAACAGATGATACGCGCCATAATCTCTTTCCTGCACCTGTTTTATAACCTAGCTCCATCATTTTGTCAGCAATAGCAGAAGGTCCCATACCGCCAATATACAAGTTGAAAATCATTTTAACAACTTCAGCCTCTTTGGGTTCAATTACAAGATTGCCACCTTTTCTATCTTTCGTGTATCCAAGGAATCGTGCATGATTAATAATTGGAACACCTTCTCTAAATCTTCTTTGAACATTCCACTTTACGTTTTCTGAAACGTTTCTAGCCTCTTCCTGAGCCATGGATGCCATCATCGTAAAGAAGAACTCAACCTTTGGATCAATAGAGCTTAGATTCTCTTTTTCAAAGAATATCTCGACTTTGACTTTTCGTAGTTCTCTAATAAAGTTTAGTGCATCTACAGTGTTTCTAGCAAACCTGGATATTGACTTTGTTAAGATGATATCGATCTCACCTCTTTTTGCCTTAGCTATCATTAAATTGAATTGTTTTCTATGTTTTGTGCTAGTTCCTGATATACCTTCATCAGCGTAGATTCCACAGAACTCCCAGTCAGGATTCTCTGATATTCTTTTTGTGTATTCGTCCCTTTGTGCCTCATAACTTGTTTTTTGTTCCAGGTTATCTGTAGATACTCTTACGTACGCACATACACGCTTTTTTAATATTGGTCTTGATAAATCATCAAGGTTCACATGAACCTTTGGTTGTATAATTCTTACAGTTTTATTTTGCATAATTTAAAACTCCTTTCGCACTTACATTAATCACTCTAAAGGCAATTAATAGCAAGTCATTAAGCGTCTATTGTGTTGCTTTTTAATGTTAAATCAATGACATCATATGTTTTAGCTAGAGCAAGTAGAATCTTGTTAAACTCATCTACTGAAATTATTTGTTGATGTAAAAAATTCAAAATTATCGTTTTTGAAATGTTATATTTCATTTCATTTGTTATAATGGTTTTCACGTAATCATATATGAGGTGCTTAAAGATAAAGAAAAAGGAATTGCCTAAGCAATTCCACCGAAAGGATTCTTGTCATCTGTAAGATATAGATATGACAACTTGATTCTGATTTACCACTGATATTCTAGCATAATGAAAAACTTAATACTATATGCCCATTGCAGGTTTTTATAGGTGATCTTAAGAATGATGTTTTAAAGGTAATAGAAAAACTAAATGAGTTTCAGAAATATCAAATAAAGTATGCTATTAATAAGTATATAAGTAATCTCGCCATCCATTATACGGATTGGACAATAGATCAACTAAATGATAGTGCCACAAACTTGACAGGAGAGTTATCTATTCCTAAAGAAACCAGCTTTTATAAGTTTTCAAAAAATATCTTGGATTTAAAAACTTCAACTGATTATTTTATCAACTTATTGAATATTGATTTAAAACCAACGAACATTGAAATTGGCCATATAGAATCTAAAGGTTTGATTAAACTAACTACAAAAAATCAATTAGTTAGTTCTAGATCCATAGATGGTATTGATGCAACAACGTTACTTCAAAATAAAAAAGATATAAAACCGGTTCTAAAGCTAATAAACAAGATTAATAATGAGTTTATGATTCCAAATGACTTAGTTCAAGAAATAAATAAATATACATCTATAAATCATTTAAAAGATTTTATTTCAATAGAGAAGTATTTAAGTTTGAATAGCGAAAAATATATACCTTCAAAAGGTGAAAAAGCAATTTTGGCTATTCAACATAAGGTAATATCCAAGACTAATAATACTCATTTCATCTTGGATGAACCTGAGTTAAGCCTTAGCAATATTTATATTAATAAGGATATAGTTCCTTTAATCAATAAACTTGCATATGAGGGAAAAACTATAATAGTAGCAACTCATAATCCTAATTTAGCGGTTAGAACTCGTCCAATAAACACTTTGCTAAAACAGACAGATAATAATGTTTATAGAACATACATCGGAAACATGTTTTCGAATACTCTTAAAAACATTATTGATATTAAGGATATTAAGAGTTGGAAAGATGAATCAATAAAGCATCTAGAAGGTGGTAAAGATGCATTTAATGAAAGAGGGTATTATTATGAAAACAATCAAGTGTTATATTGAGTTGATAGAAGGAAAGCAAAATCTCGTTTTTGAGTTTACGCCAGAAAAATTGTACCTAAATTTAGAAAAAGAATCATCTGAAGAAATTAGAAAGTTATTTGTTAACCTTTTAAATAAGTTACTCATTAACGAGTTTAATCTTGAATTTGTTTCTAAAGGGAAGGATTTATTTAACGAAGTAGCTGAGAACTATATCATTAATCTTGATAATGAAATATCAAAACTAATAACAACAGATACCTATGGTAAAGTTAAAGCAGAGAGTAATCTTTTAAAAAAGTGATAAAATATGAACTTTTAGCATTATTTATAGTAAAGTTAGTCTAGAGGTTATCAAAAACAGTGATAAAGTCCATAATGACAAGACATACTGTTTACTAAACATAACCTATTGGTTGTGTTTTTTTATTGAAAATATGTTATAATCAATTACAATTAGAGTCGTAAAATGGAGGGGATGAATTATGAAGTGCCCAAAGTGTGTTAAAGAGATGCAGAAGGGGTTTGTACCATCAAATAGAGGAAGACTATACTGGTCTCCAGAAGATCAAAGAATTCCATGGAACGTTGCAAAGCTTCCAAAAGGGAGTGTGGTATTATCGGATTTTTCGATTACGACAGCCAAAAAAGCTGAAGCCTTTTTTTGTGAATCTTGTAAAATAGTAATATTACCTGTTAAAGATAAAATGGATTTATCAAGTAATGAATGATTTTAATATACAGTTTTTATAATATCAATTTCTCTAAGATATAAATCATCTAGTAATCTCATAAATGTTATGTTTAAGAAGACCTTTCCTTCTCCAAAAATTGGATGAAAATAGGTCATACGAACCAACGAGATAAAAGGAAGGTTATAATGAAATATTTAAATTTGATAGGATTTATAGTTTGCATAGTTGTTGTTTTTTTACCTGAGAAATTCAGGCTTTTATTGATTATTCCATCGATAATTTTTATAATAAATGGGATATTGTTAATAATTAAAGATAGAAAGAATCAATTAGAGAATTGAAAATACAATAATAGTATCATTTATAGTAAAGTTAGTCTAGAGGTTGTAGTAAAGTTAGTCTAGAGGTTATCAAAAACAGTGATAAAGTCCATAATGACAAGACATATTGTAAGCAGTATTGTATTAGAAACAGAACGATGGAGTCAAAAGATACTCTAGACAAATGGGAATATGAAACTCTGAATTATATTCGTCCTACTGGAAAGAATAATGAAGTTGATGATCATGATTATTTAAATCAATCGATCGAAATAGATGCGATTGGATTTACACCCACAAGATTAATGAGTTCTTTGGAGTCAAGACTATTATTCCAAATTCTACCAAAGTTATAGCGTTGAATTATCAAAAAAACAATTTATAGAAATTTAAACTCGATCATCCCGTAGATGACGGTTCTGCTATTGAACTGTCTTTTTTTGTTATCCTAATAATTCATTTCAAATCTGAAATATTAATTTGATAGCTTTGTTAAAACAACTTCTGGTTAACAGCTTTGTCACATTCGAAGTACTATTATTTATTCATAATTCGTTCACATTATTATTGTATATTGATTATGAGGTATTCAACATGAAAGTAAAAAAAATACGTAAAAGGTTTTTTCTAATTGTACTTATTTT
>Ga0180007_10003295_pt1 | contig 18122 bp, 2 predicted proteins | sample MM_PC_MetaG_FD_121122 | JGI IMG/M metagenome (GOLD analysis project Ga0180007, IMG submission 121122) | Groundwater microbial communities from the Aspo Hard Rock Laboratory (HRL) deep subsurface site, Sweden - MM_PC_MetaG | ecosystem: Environmental > Aquatic > Deep subsurface > Groundwater... | reverse complement strand
GACGCGCACTCGCCAGCAAAACTTGGGCGCGAAGTTTGTGTTTTTGATACTGAATTGAACTATAATTCTCTTTTTAGCGCGATCCGCCATAAAGATAAGTCAAAGTTCCTGTATACTGTTGAATTCTTTCCAGAAGAAGGCAAATATCATTATGATGGGCACAGAAACTGCGAAATCCGCTGGTCGCCGACTGAAACTAAGAAGCATAATGCGCTTTGTCCGGTATGCTTAAAGCCGGTGACTGTTGGCGTAATGAATCGAGTGGATAAGTTAGCTGATAGGGAAGATGGGTTTGTGCCTCGTAATGCCATTCCATTCAAAAATTTGATTCCGTTAGTTGAAATTATTGCTGAAACCAAGGGCAGGGGGGTTAATACTAAGGGTGTTGTTGCTGAATACATGGCTGCAGTTGAAAAACTTGGCTCTGAATTTAAGATTTTGCTTGATGTCTCTGAAGATGAACTTCGATCTGATCTTGATCCCAAAATAGCAGAAGGCATTATTGCTGTGCGGCAGGGCAAGGTTAATATTAACCCTGGATTTGATGGAGAGTTTGGCACGATAGGCATTTATAAGGACAAGGATAAGGAGCAGGATAAGGCTAAGGAGGAGAAGGTGAAGGTTCAGGTTGGGCTTTTTGATTAGCATTTAGGGTATGTTGTCATTCCTGTGAAAACGGGAATCCAGAACAAGTTATTATATAGATTCCCGCGTTCGCGGGAATGACATTTTCACTGCTCCAAAATAATTGCTTTTAATAAAGAAATGCAGAAATTAAAATCTATCTATAATAAACTGCTCAAACACTTTGGTCCACAACACTGGTGGCCTGGGGACACACCTTTTGAGATTATGATTGGGGCGATTCTGACGCAGAATACTAATTGGGGGAATGTGGAGAAGGCGATAGATAATCTGAAAGGGGCTAGGGTGCTGGGTGCTAGGGACTTGGGGAAGATTAATTTGAAGAAGCTAGGAGAGTTAATCAGACCATCAGGTTATTTTAGAGTTAAGGCAAGAAAGCTCAAGGTCTTTTGCCGGTGGTTGATTAAACAGGGTGGAGTGCGTCAGCTTAAAAAGCAAAATATTCAATCTTTGCGCCCTCAGCTATTAGAAATTTGGGGGATCGGGCCTGAGACAGCTGATTCTATGTTGTGTTATGCCTTAGATAAATCTACCTTTGTTGTTGATGCTTATACGAAAAGGATTGGTAACAGAGTAGGGCTTTTTAAGTTTCAGGATTATCATCAAATCAAAGATTTCTTTGAGCAGAATTTGCCAAAAGATTTAGACTTGTACAAGGAATACCATGCTTTGTTGGTTGAACTGGGGAAAAATTATTGTAAACCAAAGCCAGTTTGCGACAGTTGTCCAATTAATCGACTATGTAAAAAGAAACCCTTAAGGGGTGAAGAACAACGTGCCTGTTAAACGCTGTCTCCACCCATTAAGGGTTCCAAAAATTTTATCGTAACAACTTATTAAGTTTTTGCTAACTCAAGTTCCTTGGAGCTTTTTTCAAGATTCAGTAATTTATTAATATATTCAGCAAAAAGTTTTGGGTCTTTTTTAAGTTCTGGTGTTTGTAATAATTCTAGAATTTTGGTTGCTGTGTCTACATACTTTGGTGTAATGTTTTCGATTGAACCGCCAAAGCCTTTAATCTGGGCAGCCAGAATTTCTTTCTTAAGAGGATCGGTTCCCTTAAGATACTGGATTTGCAGAGTGATAATAGTAATTTTTAAGCCAGCTAACTGTCCTTGCGCTTCAGCGTGGAGTCTCATGGCTTTGGGAAGTTTCTTTTTCATAATGAGATTTAGATTTTTCGCTGCCCAAGCAAGCTTTTTCTCAATATTTTCAGTGCTTTCTCCATTTTCCAGCAAAATCCCATATTGTTTGGTGTAATTTAATTGGTACCCCATGAAGTTTGCATAGTTTTCTTGCCACTCTTTTAAATTAGCTTCGGCTTCCTGGAATTCTTTTTCAATCTTCTTTCCCTGCTTTGCAGCGGTTTTAAATATGTTCTTTTGAACAGGACCAAATACTTTCTTGATGTACGGATTGTCCAGATCTAAATAGCCATTCTCATCCACCAATCCTAATTTTACATCTGTGGGATTTGCTAGCTTGGCAACCACCAGGTGAACGTTTTCGGGTACTGCCTTGCAATCTCCCCAGGCTTTGTGGATTGGGTTTTCAGGGTTTATTTCCCAATTCCCAGTAAGGGAGTTTTTGCGAACCAGCCCCATCTTTATGTCATCGTCAGTAGGCTGGATTGTCCCTTGGTCTAAGTACATCCTTACCAATTCAAACATTCTCTCTGCGCCAAGGGTGGCAGCTAGCAAGTAATTCGCTCTGTTTTCTTTGAGTCTTTTCGGATATTCTTCAAGGATCTGCTTAAGGGTCTTTCCGTTCATCCATTTAAGATTCTCCTGCTTAATTCCATGTATTTTTTTCGAAAGGATCCACTTGGCAAAGGCCTTGGCTTTGTCCGGTAATAATCTTCCTGTGCTGTCAAAAAACTTTGCAAATGTGTCGTGAACTTTCTGAACTTTTGCCATTTTCATTATGGCGGTGTCTTCAAAGGGGTTTTGGATATTCTGCGGGATATTTGCTGATGGTAAACCGTATTCTTTAAGAAAGATATCATGTTCTAGCGGGTTCAGTTGTTTCTTCTCTTCGATTTTCTTGGCGATCTCAGGGTTCTGCTTTTTGAAACTTTCCCACAGCGTAGCCTTTTTTGCGCTGTTTTGCCTATTTATTTTAGGAGCTTCGTTGACATAGAAATTTAGATATTCATAGAGCTCTTTTCCCATATCCTGAGGGTTAATCAGAGAGATATAATTTACGTTGTTATGATAGAATAGAATCTTGAATTTCTTCAGAAGGCCTTTTGCTTTTGCTATTGCCTTCATATTAGCTTCTTCCACTGACATTAATGGTTCATCTGCCATATTCTCACATTCCTCGCTCCCATCGCAATCATTGTCCAGGCTGTCAGGGCCATCACCATAATGGAATTCATCAATATAAAAATTCTTTACAATGCCTATGAGCTTGGGATCATCAAATCCAGTTGTGCCTTTAAGGTTTTCCAGGACCGCTTTATAGATCTTCTGCTCGTACTCATTTAAACTTACCGGTTGTGTCAATGGCTGGACTTGAGATTGCACAAAATTTAGGGCGCTTTCGTAATCATTTTCCACATTTCCAGTTATATTCTTTAGAATAAAATCTAAAGCAGAAAGGTTAAAATTGCCAGGAATGCTTCCCGCAAGAGACAGACTATCTGAGAAATCCTTGGCAACAGTTTCTATGGTATTTGTAACAAAAGCATCTTCAAGATCTGCAGCTTTTGGATAATACTGAGGAGGGGTTTTGAGATATAGATATATTGGGTCTGGACCTTCGTGTTTATAATAAACAGGATCCATACCGCCGGTCCATTTTTTTCGTTCCATATTGACTTTATTGAGCCATTCCGCAAAGCCCTCGACCTGCTGATCAAACTTAAACTCGCCGCCTATAGCCTCTGCTGCCCAACAGCCTGCCTCGGTGTTATCGCAGGTTTTATTCCACATTCTATTTCCCAATCTTTGCGCAATGACCTTTTCATAATCACTATTGGAGATGTCATAAAGGGTGCTGAAAAATCCTTTACAAAGACCAAGAACGATCAATGGCCCAGCTGCTCTGCTTATAATAGAAGCGCCCCTTGAAAAGAAAGTGGATGCTCCGCCAAACGATGCTTCTATTCCAAAAGCTGATCCAAGGGCATCCAATTCAACTAAAGTGGTTCCTATGCTGGCCAAGCCAGAAGCCGCCAGGCTTGATCCCCAGGCAACTGTCACATAATCACTGGTCCCTCCCAAAAATGAACCAATACTATTCATAACTTTTGAATCGACAATACTTCGATAGCTTTCGGATGCTGCGTAAATTTCATTATGAAGTTTGCCAAGTCCCCAAGCTGACGCCATTCCAAAGGCCAAAGTGGCCCATCCGCCGACCTTGGGAAACTTAGGCGCTATGCCTCGTTTTGCAAGCCCCATACCGCCGATAAAACCGCCCAGTCCCAAGGCATGCTGCACAAATACTTGCCCCTTCATTTCAAAGGGAAGATCAGGATTTCCTAGATCCCAGAGGGCTGGTATGACCATGGCTCCATACATAGAGAGTGATTCTGACCATCCCAGTAAATGTTCACTGGCGCCAGCCATCAAGCCAAAGCGCGCCCAGTGCAAACCTTGTTCTCCAGTGTTTTTGAGGACTTTTGCAAAGTCAAAACCTTCGCCAGCAAGAAGATTCCCAAGTTCTGTCCCGGTCTCTAATACCAGCCCCACTGATAACCCAAGAATCCCATCCTTTACCGTGCGGTGGCCGATCTTGGCAACTTTATTCGCGCCGGGCATTCCCTTCTTAAGATATTCCAAGTATTTCTTTTGAGACAAAAGATCCTGGCCTTCGATTTTGGCCATTTCGGTTTCAGCTTCTTTCCAGATCTTTTCCAATTCATCCTTGGAAATAGTTTTCTTTCCGGATGAGGCAAAATGATTGTTGAGCATGTTTTCGAAAGTCAGTCTATAAGCCTCAACTGCCATAGCGGCTTTGATGCTTGCTTTTTCCAGCAATTCAAAGCCTTCCTGGGAGTCGGCCTTTTTAAGCTGCTTTTGGATTTTTTTCAGCTCTTGCTGCTGGAACTCTACCTGTTTTTGCATGAGCTTTTGCTGGGCGAACTGGCTGGCCTCAAGGTTAGTCCGCAGGGTCTTCATCTGCAGCTTAAGCTGATCAAGCACTTGTTCGGGTTTCAGGATTTTGAAAACGTCTCCGATCTCGGCATCTTCTGCGATTTCCCCTATTTTTTTGATGATATTTTGACGAGCTTTTTCCTGCAACCCCGGGTCATTAGAGAGAAAATCTTTGGCATCCTGGTTATTGACGGCAATCAATAGTTTTTTTCCGTCTTCGAGCGTGATTTCAACTTTAACCGTGTCGAGCAGCTCAAGCAGCTGGGCTTTGGTTCCGGCAACCGTCATTCGGGCCACTTCAAATTTAAGATATTTCTTGCTGGATTTATCAATTTTAGCAAAGATGTCGGGAGCGTTTGCTTTAATGACGTTATCGATGTAAGCCGGGGAAAGATCCGGGTTGGCTTTGATAATGGCTTCGCGGATGCGGGCAAGGGCTTTTTTGCCTCTCTGGATATCAGCGACCAGCTTGGCTGGAACTTCAATTTTTTCTCCGTCAATTTCTACGGTTATCTTTGCTTCTTCTCCGAACAATTTATACTGCAGTTCTGCTTCTTTAAGATGATGTTTAGTAAGCATTGCGGTAATTTTGGAGTATTTGTCAACCTGGCCGGTTGATTTTAAATAGAGCAGCAGTTCCTGAGCGGATTTAAGACTGTTTTTCCAGGCTTTGAAATCTTTGGCTCTGCCGCGGATTTTTACGGTTCCTTTGCTTTCAAATAGGAGCAGGGCGTCTTCATCCGCTACTTTCTTTATTTCCGCGATCAGGTCCTGGAGGTTGTCTACTTTCGCAGGATCGATCTTTTGAAATTCAACTTCGGCCTCAGGGGCTGGAATAACATCGCCCAGAGATAATTTAAATACGGATTGCAGTGGAATAATGGGGCCGGAACTCACGGTGCCGGCTGGTTCTGGAAGCGCGAGTTTGGAATCAGCGCTGCGGATTGTTACTTCAACCCCCAAAATTTTTCTTCCTGTTGATAATGCTTTCCATATTTGTGCGGCTGAATAAATTTGTTTCTTGCCATCGTAAGAAAATTCGTATGTTCCTTTTTTGATTTTTTTGCAGCTAAGGCCGTTCAGATCAACCGCGCGGTAGGGAAATTCACTTACACTCTTATTAAACAGGAAAAGAACCCCGTCTTTTAGAAAGGCCCCGGTTTTTCTGAGTTTTTTCCTTTCCTTGCCTGTAAACTTAAAAACCAGGTCGCCGGTTTTCGGATCTGATCCAGCGTCAGTTATGACGATGGAACCTGTGCCGGGTCTCGCGGCATTTTTTATAGCCTGAGATCCCAGTAGTGGTGTTTTATTTGGAAACCAATTTTTAAAGAGTTTGGCCAGAAGAGCTCCCTTGGCCCGGCCCACAACCCGTTCCATTTCTTTTTCAATAAAATCCCTGCCCATGTTGGCTGTATCCAGATGATTTAATTTCTCGAGTTCTTCGATCACCTCTGCATAGGTCTCACCCGTGATTGTCTGCAGCTCAATTGTCATTTTTGATATTTCACTGCAGGAGGCGCCCGCGCAGGTTGGGTATTTTGGGTTGGTTACAGGGTTATTAACGTCTCCCTGCCGCAGAGAAGTAAAGAGCTTCATTATCCGCCTGGCCATAATGTTTGCCAGGGCTTTAGCATTTATTTTGCCGGCTGATATTTCAAAGGTAACCTTTCTTTTGCCGAGCATTTTTCCCAGCTCCTTTTCGAGCTGGGCTTTCACTTCCGCGGAAAGCGGCTTGCCGTCTTCAACCCCATATTTTTTAAGTAAAAGCTCTACATGGGCTTTGATTGCGATCTCTGCGAATTTGAGCGGGGCAGCGGCGTTAGAAGATAGATTATTCATGAGGTTGAGGAGTTTGTATTTCATTTCAGAATATTTAAAGGTGTCAAGCAGGGCCTCAAAATTTTTCTGATAGCCTTTTTTGAAAACCTCATTAACCTTCTCGATTAACTCTTGGTTTTGAGGATCATAAAGTGAGAAAGCCTCGCCTTCGTGTCCTTTCACCAGTTTTTCCAAAGCTTCCGTCTCTTCCTTATAAATTTGATAAAGCGCATCTCCTTTTCCAGTGTATACAGTTGCGGAGCCGGGGTGGTAGCTGCGGGCAGTGCGGCCGATCTGCTGGATAATCTTAGCTTCGGTTCCAGCGCCCAGAGAGATAACATGCAATCCCCCTTGTGCTATTTTTGGGGCAGCTTCGGCTTCTGCTGCAGCAAGTTTTTCTGCTTTTTCAGAAGCGGTTTCCAGTAATTGGTCCAAAGCGGTTTTAGCCTGAATATCCAGACCGCGGGAGAAATAGGAGAGGGTGACCATTCCGAGCTCGCCGGCCTGGCTCATTTTTGCTTCCCGGATGATTTCCTGGATTTCTTTTTCAGGGACTTTAACTAGTTTGCCATCTTCGTTCTTATAGGCGACGAGTTTTTTGAGCAGCCCTTCTTTTTTAAAGATGTAATCTCCCATCTTGCATTCGCCGCTCTTCTTAATTTCGGCTTCGATCTTTTCAATCTCTTTTTTGTTATCTGCAAAATCTTCTCCAGTAAAGGTTTGGAACTTAACCCCTGCGTTCTTTAATAATTCCTTGAAGTCTTTAAATTCTTCCTCGGTTTCCAGGGAAACGAATGTTGGGCGCTGGGATGCTGCTTTCTCAATTACCTCGGCAACCGCGGCTTTGACGCGGGCTTTTTTCTCCAGAATAAATATCTTTTCGTGGTGGACAATAGCGATCTTTCTGTTGCCAATTGCTTTAACTGCTTGATCCAGGAAGGATTTAAGCTCCAGGCTATCAGGTTCTATGCCCTGTAATACGATTTTGGCATAGGTCTTTTTTGAGGGCGCCCCTGTATCTCCGAGTTCCGCGACTTCCTTTACTGCTTTAATCCATTTATCTATTTTTTCCTGAACTTGTGGCTTGGCAAGATTAGCCAGATCATCCGGAGTAAGGACAAGTTTTGGAATAAATGAGGGGATTTCTACTACTCTAAAATCAAAATCTTCGCCGTAAGCTACTTTAGCGATCTCGTGGGCTGCACCCATTGATCCGGAAAGGCCCATTAGAGAATTGTGGTGTTTATAGACCTGAAGGATATCGATATCAGATAGAGTAACTGTTTCGCCTTCGATCCATAGGCTGGAAACCGCGCGCAGGGCTTCGTCTAATCCCCACCCGAATTTCTTGTTTGGAGATTCTTCGCCGCTTTCTTCCATTGGAATAATACCTGTGATTCTTCCTTTTTCATTGTATTTAAATCTAAATTTGATTTGTGAGGAGAGCAGGGATTTTCCCTGGCTTTCGAGTTTCTTTCTTTCTTCTTGATCCGTTTTTTCGTTAAATAATGTCCAGGCTTTAGCCAGACTTTCGAATTGTTTTTGGATAAATGAACTGTAGGGTACTTTGCGGCCAGGAATAAGGGAATAATTCTTTTTTATAAATTCAATGCCTTTTTTGGTGTATCTGCCCTTTTCATCCAGATAAAGATCTTCTCCTGATTTATTTTGTTTAATTAATTTTTCGTTCGCTTTAAGCAATTTTTTAAATGTTTGGTTAGCATTTGCTTTCCACTTCCATTGGAGTCTTATCCAATTAGAGCCGTCAATTATAAAATTACCTGTTAAACCTTTTTGGTTAGCAATAGTGTAGCTGGTAGCTGCGGTTTCAATTGAATAGAGGTCCCATTCATCAGCAATAACAAAACCAGGTTTTATAACACCTTTAGGGATTTCTCCCTTGCTCAGGTCAAAAGCGTGGCTGGCAATATCCATGATGATTACATTGCTCTCTTGGTAGATTTTGGCGCGCTTATCAGGGTCGGTAATCTCGCTGGTCAATAATCCTACCTTTAATCCGGCTTTTTTTAGCATTTCTAATAAAGGCTTATCCTCACCTGTTTCAAACTGCTTTACCAGCGAGTCGCCGGTGGTAAAAATGTATACCTTTTCACCTTTGGCAGCTGCTTCCAGGGCAGAGAGGAGGGCAACGGTTGTTTTACCTTCGCCAGTGCCGAATTGAAGCAGGGTGTTTTCCCCCGCTCCAAGGAGGGTGATCGCCTGCATTTGCACCAGCCTAAGGGTTTTACCTTCAGGAAGGTTGTTTTGTGGATCAATAGTAGCTATTTTATAGGCCGCGGTTTCCCAGGGCCTGAACTCATGTATATCTATTTTTCCTGCCTTCAGATCAAGATAGTTCTGTTTGAATTTCTCCCAGAATCCCTTGTGGTCATTTGCATATTGTTTTACGATTTCAAGGCCGTCAGCCCGGGCTTCTTTGGCTGGGAGTTTTACTTGCTCAAGGAGTGCCTCATTGGCCTTTGCATCAAGCGGTTTACCTTCTAATTTAGGCATGTCATTTACTTCCTCGGGTTTTTTAAACTCAGCTGTCTTAAACTCATTTACAGCGGCCTGTAGAGTATTGCGGTTAAAATCTTCCGGCAGATGGAGCCAGACTTTATAATCTGCTTCACTTGCGCCGTAAGGGATAACCACTACAAATTTCGGTTCTTTTATCCCCTCTACGGTCCTTACTTTAACAACTTCTAAGCTGTAGGTTTTCTCTTCAATTTTCCCGTCAACTTCTATCTTAAAAGTTTTCTTGATTATAAATTTGCCGTTCTTTTTGTCGTAGGCCAGAGCAGCCAGGTCCCCGGTTGCTTTTTTGGCTTGCTTCAGAAGCTTGACCAGAAGGTCCGCGTTTCCTTTTTTTTCAAAAGTGTTTCCATAAATAGTTCCTTTTATAATTTCCACTTCAGCTTTTATGTCAATTGGGTTGAGCCAGGGGGATTCGCCTTTGGCCAGGGCTTTGCCAGTGGAATTCAGGAACTGATATCCTTTCTTAAAGGGATACTTAATTCCTCTTATGCCCAGATCAAACCCAGCTTCTCCAAGACCAAAAAGATAATCCATGGGCCAGGTCCAGATTTTTGCCGCGTGGCGGATTTTGCCGTCCTGCTGCGCGAGGCTGCGGGCGCCGTCTTCAAGAGCTAACCAGGGGGATATAAGGGTTCCTTTTAATAAGTTTTTGAGAGCACCCTTTATAAAGCGCACTTTTTTTGTGTCTTCAGGCTTTATGCTGAGTTTTTGGAAAGTGGGAGTTTTTTTTCTAAACCACTCTGTTTCCAAGCCGGACCTTAAAAACCCGCGAGACCATGCTTTCATGGCTTTCTCGAATCTGGGAAACCTCTTGTTTAGATAGGAAAAACCTTTTTCTAGGCCCGGGACCTTGCAAAGGGCTTTAAGCATTTCCGCGTCCAGGGTCAGGGTCTTGCCCCAGATACTCTGCCAGCCGCCCCTGAAAGTTAGATAATTTATGGCGTAGAATATTGCCAGAGCATTGCCGATATTTCCTTGCCCAAGCTCTTTCCAGAAATCGCGGTACCAGATAAAAACAAATCTTTGCCAGACCAATAGGGCAGGCAAGTGTTTTAGGGAAGTGAGGTCTCCATTTAATAGTCCATCAATCATTTCCCCACCCAGATCCCAGTAGATATATTTGAGCATCAAATAGCGAAACATTACCTGCTGGAAGAGGAACTGGCATCCCAATTCTTTAGCGAAATTAGCACTAAAGATTTCATCGAACAGCTTTGAACCCCAGTCATCACCCATATTTTTCTTAAAATTTTCCACCCATTCAGCATCAGTAAGCGGAAGTATGTAGTTGAGAAAGCCCCCGGCTTCTTTCATAGCGGCTATGATGTTTCCGGGATTTCCCACATGATAGGTGGTGTCATCTCCCTGGTACATTTTCATGGAAAGATCTTCCAGAATTTCTTCTCCTTCATGACCCTTTTTGAGAGTGCCGTTTGAATCCCAGGCATCTTCGTTTTCCTTCAGGGCATTGAGCTTGGCCAGGATTGTTTCAATATCTTTTATCTGGGAATATTTCATAAGTTCAGAGAGGATCTCCACGTCCAGCTTGTTAAATCCGCCCAGGCCTGGATTATCTCCAAACACATAATCCAGATACTTACGCATGTCCCGGCCTTTATAAAACTGGTTGTAATAGCTGGCGGTTTGGAGCTTTAGATTTTGAAGCGCTTCGCTTTGCTTGCTTTCGCCCTGGTTTCCTTTTTTAGCGATTTTTGTGGCGGGGAACAGGAGGTTGATGGCTGCGGAAAAGGCTTGTTTAACGATGATAACCATTTCCCGCGCTTCGGGGCTGAGCTTTTCCCCTTCGCCGGTGGGATCCAGGGTATAAAGCACTCCCCTTGATTCCCACTGAGGGAGATATTGCTTCAAAATCGCGTCAGCTTTAAGGAGTATGTCACAGGCGTTTTCAAGGTTCATTTTCTTGCCTGTGACTATATCGGTATAATATTCAAAATAGAGATATTCGTTGGAGAGCGCCGCTATTTGGTCGGCCCAGTCTCTGTTCTTCACATACTTGTTTACAAACCACACTAAGAATTCCTGGGGGATAGTATCTCCGTCAATTAAGGTCAGCAGGCCGTCCAGGGATTGTTCCAGGGATTTGAGCTGGCTGAGGAGGGGGGCTAATTCTTTGGGGTCTTTTGTAACTTTAATTTTTTCGTTGAGTTCATCGATCTGATCTTGAATTTTAAAAGCTTTTTCATCCAGTTTCACTTCTTTAGCCCACTGCGCTTTTACGAATTTTAAAACCGCAAGCTGGGGTTTGCCCTGCATACCGGTGTTGTTGATGACCGGCGCAAGCTCGTAGAATTCTCTCTGCTGCTCCTGCACGCCAAGGGCTCCGATCTCCATCCGCTCGTAAATAGCCTGGGCTCCGCTGTTGCGAGTAAACTTGCAAGAATAATCCAGGCTTTTAGGGGTCAGATTTTCGCCTTTTTTTCGAAGTGCTTTGGCCAGTTTGGACAATGATTCTAATTCATCTTCATTAAAGCTTCCGGGGTTAACCGGTTTGATATTCATGATCAGGGCTTTGAGGTTTTCAACAACATTGGCAGGGGCCTCTGTCAGTATTTTAGCGAGGATTTCTTGTTCATCCTCTGAGATCAATATCTTCTTGTTGTTAAGCTCTTTCAGGATTTTTTTAAGGTAAGCGGTTTCCTCCGGGCCAAAGCTGTCCGCCAGTCCCTTTTTCCAGGCAGTTTCCTCTTTCTTGTGCGCGATGGAGTATGCTTTTAGATAAAGGGTGCTTTCGTTCTTGAGCAGGTTTTGGATGAGCTTGAGCTGTTTTTGCCCTTCGGGTTTCAGCTCTTTTTTTGCGGAAAGCTCTTTTTCTCTCTTTTTAAGGACCCAGACCAGGTTGCTGGAGAGAAGCTTGTCTATGAGCTGTTTTATCTTTCCCTCGGGAAGTTTTTCATAAAGCCCTTTGAAATGTTCGGTAAGCTTTAAATCCAGGACCAGGTTGTATTGGAGATAAGGAGCAGAGCTGTTCTTCCTCATGAATTCCACAATCGCATCGAGGTCTCCGGGGGTCAGGTATTCGGAGATAATGATATCGCCGGCCTGGTTGGATTCAAGCGGTATTCCGGAATCCAGGAGGAGTTTTTTCCATGAGTAAAGCTTGTGCCAGGTCGCGGCCTTGGCCGGTCTGTAGGAAGTTATCTGTGCGTATTGGAATTTTTTGGCGTTTTCCAGGGCCTTGGCCTGCTCTTTTTGGTCCACCGGCTTAAACCCACCATTGCCCAGCAGCAAAATAGTGGGTATTTTTACTCCATTGGGAATATAGAGGGGGGAGGCAATCCACGAATCCATCAGCTCTTCGAGGAGCTCAAGATCTAATGACACTTTTGTGATTTTTTCTCCAAGGATTTTGAGGTCTTCGAGATCGATATCACCTTTACCGCCAAGGGCTTTTTCAATCCGCTGGTAAGCTTTTTGATTAGCAGAATCCATTTTTTGCATATATTGGAGCAAACAAAAAACATATCCAATTATATTGAATTTTGGGTCCTTCAATTGCTTTATTTTAGCCATATTGATTAGTTCTTTGGCGATGTCATTATTCTGCAGGCCTAAATAAAGCGGTTTGTAGAATTCTTTCTGATCCATCTCAATAACATTGTTGTGGGGCATTCGGAATGCTTTGGGAAGCTGATCTACCTTAACTAATTTTAGAGAAGCGGCTAGATACTGTTCTAATTTTTCAGAAACAGCATCTTCATCAATCTTTACGCTCTGAGAGAGCTTGAAAAACCTCTGCAGATCTTTATTAAGAAAAAGAGTTTTTCCATCCTGCATAGCCTTTTTTAATCGAACGATACTTTCTTTATCTCTTTTAATCTGGTCCAGTTTTTTGGGATCGGTTTCTTTGCCTGCTCGAATTTCCAGGCGGGCTTGCAGGTAGGTAAGCATGGCGTAAAGGTAACCCCCTGTCCAAAAGTCAGACTGGTGTGGGACCTTTTTTTCATAAGCTGCCTTTTTAAGAGCAAAACCAAGCTTTGTTTGGTTGAAGACTTGGGATATGGAGTGGGGGGTGGTTATGAACTTATAATAGGCCGCGGCAAGCTCCTCTAGGTTTTCTTTGGTCCAGACAAGGGTTTGTTCGGATTTTGCTGCCTGCTTGGCCTGTTCCTGGGTTATGCCCGGGATCAACTGAAAAAGATCAACATATCCGCTTTCCCGGTTAGCAAATCTGGAAATCGCGATTACAGTAGCATAATCCAGGTTTCCCAGGGTCCAGTCTTTTCCTTGTTCTCCAGACAGGTAAGGCCAGCCATTTTCATCTACTACCACAGAAAGCATGAGCTGGATTTGCTCCACATTGCTTTTTCCTTGTTTTAAAGCGGGGGAGATATAAACGGGATTTATGGCAACTTCTGTGCTGTCCGGCTGTTTGGCAAAAATACCATCCAGCGCAGTGGGCCGATTCCCGACTTTAATGGCCAATTGAAGATTTGCGGCAGTTTCTAAGTAGCTAATATAGCTTAATGCGGAGTCCAATACGCGGTGGGGAAGGGTTCCCTTGCTTAGTTTGGAGAGAAAAAATTTAGCGTCTTCCAGATTATTGGCATCAATCAAGGTACAGAGGGTATTAAATACATTAGGGTTTATTTCCTTTAGATCTTTTAGGAAAAGCTCGCGACTCTTTTGGTTGCCAATCTTTTCAACAAAATCTTGGATCTCTTTGGGCTTACCCTCAGCTAAGGCAATATCAATATCCAGCTCTTTCTTCAGGACATCTATGTTAATACCGGCTTTTCTCAAAGGCCCTTCATTTTTAGTTAAAAATGCAAGAGCAATAGCTGGTCCCTGGTATTTGCGGACCTGTTCAAATTCATACTGGATTTTCATGGAGGCGGGGTTCATCCCGAGCTCACGTATTTCAGTGTTGTATTGTTCTATGTATTTCAGGGCTTCTTCTGGTTCCTGCGATTTTTTGGTTAGTTCAATATTGATGGTGAGTTGTTCGATCTCTTTTTCAGAGAAGAGATTTTCTTTCTTAAGTTCGTTTAGGAATTTCTCAGCAGCAGCTGCCCCTTGTTCTTCCTGGGTTTTGCCCAACTCTAGTCTGGCGATTAATTTCCTGGTCTGTTTTTTACCAAAGAGCTTTTCCAGCTTTTCACGGAAGTCTTTACCAATAGCTTTGTTATAAGCGGCTTCAGATCCCTTGGTTTCCTTAATGTGGTCCAGCCCAAGCTGAATGATCTGGCGGTTAAACATTTCTTCAGCCTGTTTTCCGCTGCCAAAGTCCTTAAGAATCTGAGGCTTATTATTGTTTAAGTAATCAATGGCTTTTTGAGCGCTTTTTTGTGATTCTTGTTGAATAAGAAGCTGCTGGCGATAAACACGAAGCTGTTTTTTTGCGCTCTTGCTTATTTTGGGGGCATTCAGGAATTTCTTAACAGCTTCGATTCCTGGTTTCAGGTCTCCGTTGTTATCGTTGATTAATTGTTGGGCGATAGTCTTAACCAGCTCTTCGGTTAGCCTGTCAATTTCTTCCTTCTTGAGGTTAATTTCCTTTTTAGTGAATAAGTCGGTTATCTTTTTTTCTTTAAGGAGATTTTGGATAAGTTTGATAGCCTCTGCATACTTTTCATAGCGTATTAATTTTTCTATGTTCAAAAGGATAAGCTCGAGAGTGACATTTAATTCTCTTTCAATCCATTGGGCGCGGTTGATAAAAAGCTCTTTTATGGCCTTGGATATGGTGTATTTGTCATTTTCATATGCAAGCCATTTTTGGTAAATGTATTCGAGAGTTTTCTTGCGGGCTTCACCTTTGAGGTGTTTTTTGGCGGTTTCTACGGCTTTTTCAAAGTTTTCTTCCTTAATATACTCATTTATCTTCTGCTGGGCAGATTTGAACCTTTGGTTAGCATTGTTGATAGAAGTGTTGGAATACTTCCAGCCACTTTTTTTAGCTCCCCACGAATTATTTACTTTTCCCCATGAATTCATTTGTTGCCTCGCTCTTTTTGCCTTTGCCCGATAAAAATAAAGACCACCTGTTAGGATGGTCTAGTAGTATCCGTAAATAGTATTGCTCAGCTCAGTTATTAACCCTTAGATACAGGCAATCCAAAAGTTAATGGCCATAAAGATGTTTTTGTTCTTGACCACAACCACATATATGATTGGGCCGCGTCTATATATATTATCGGGTTTTGGGGGGTAAAACTTGCATGGCTTTGAGTGCTTTTTTTATGATAAAAATGGCAAAAAGATGCGGATATTACCCCTGTTTTTTCTCGTGTACACCTGCCAGATATTCTATATATTCTTTGGCAGTTTCATAATCTTTAAATTTGCCCAGAGGGTTTGGAGGAAATTCTTTATTTATCTTATTCTCCTTGGCAAACTTTTTTGCCCAGTTAGCTATCTCTTTGTAGAAGGTGTTATCGTTTTTGTATTTTTCAAGCAGATAAAGCGCCATTAATGCAAACTGCTTTTGCGATTCTGGGGACAACTCTGCTTTTCCGTTTTCCAGGACCGCCTTGGTGTTGCCGGCCAGTCTAAAAATATGAGTTACCAGTTCATCAGCATCTACTGTTTTTCTCGCTTTTTTATCTTCAAAATCTTGCTCTGTTTTTAGATCGGTTTTTTTCTGGTTTTCATCTTCGACGGTTATTTCAATATCCTCTTTACCGGCTTTTTCCTGCGCCTTTTTGTATTGACCAAAGATTTCTTTTGCGATTTCAAGCATGTTGACGCTTCTTTGTCGACCATCAGCAGAAGGTGCGGTCTTAAAACCATAATATTGTTTTATGATGCGCTCAGCTGAATCAATAATGTCATCCCTTAATTCATCGTCAGCCTCAAGGTTTGCGTAAAGACCAAGGGCTTTTAGGGTGTATTTCTTGACCTTTTCAATATTCCCTTTAAGGTTTTCTATTTGAACCAGTTTAATATAAATTCTGGCCAGTTTACGGTTGTCAGGAGAGGCTTTTTTGGATTCGGCTTCAAGCTCTGCTTCCAGTTTCTCGGCGAAATTATCATAAGCCTTTTTGAGCTCTGTGACCGCGACTTCCTTTTCCTCATTGAGCGCGATCTTTTTAAAACTTATTTGTCCAGGGAGGGGAGGGTCTTTTAGTTCCTTTAAAGAGTTGGCTATGTAAGCCAGCATTTGCAGATCTTTATCGTTTATCTCGTATTTCATAAGGGCTTTTATAAATTTATCCGCGGTGCTATATTTAAGCTGGAGGATCTCATTGTCATCATATTTTTTGCCTATAATTTCCTTTATTTTCTGGTAGGCTTTTTCTGCAAGTTCACGCTCTTCATCGGATAATTCTTCAGATCCCATTTTCCGGGCATATTTATCAGCAATTCTTAGGAGGATTTTCTCTTGACGTGGATTTGGCTTTTCATCATAAGCTAAGATTGCCTCTTCGAGTGCTTCTGCGAGATACCCTTCATTCTCTTCATAGGTTTCCATTAACCAGCTCTGTATTTTAAGATTGTTAGGATATTTTTTCTTGAGTTTTTTGAGATACTTTATTAATTCAGCTTCTTTTCCTTTTTTGTCTAATAGTTTATTCAATGTCTTTTTTTCAGCATCGGTTAATTCGCCTTTTTTGCCGCTTTCCTCATTCTCATCTTCTTCTAGTTCTTCTCCGGTTATGAATTTTTCAATATTGTTGGCAGTGAGGTCTTTGGTGACCGGGAAGCCCTTACTTAAAGGCTTATTGATTTTCCAGAGCTCTGTTTGAGTTTTGTTATCAAACTGAGAACCCAATACCAGGTTCATCATGGTTGAAGCGACCTTAGTGGGGTCGATGGTGATTGGACCGGAGAGCTGGGCAACAATAGAGCTAACCATGTATCCTGCATAACCACATTCTTTTAGTATTGTTTCGAGGTTTTCCAGGGTTAGATCTTGTCCTTTTAGTCTGTCAGCGATAGTTTTGGAAATATCGCCGTGCGCTTCCGCCAGCTCGCCCAGGCTTATATTGGTAAGCTCGCATGTTTTATAGAGCAGGAGGGTTTCAGATAAGGTCCTGCCGGTCAATCTGGCGAATTCTGAAGCGACTTCATTTAATTTCTGGAGTTCAGCCAGGGTTAATTTGCCATCCCCGTTTAGGCCGTTAGCAACCATGTTGCTGTCAATTGTCTTAAAGAGCCTGGCTTTGATCCCAACGGCTTCAGCTTCATCTTCATCAACATAGCCATCACTATTTGTATCGATATCCGCGAAGTCGATTTTGCCATCTTTATTTTCATCCTTGACATCCAAGTCAGCCCAAAAATTTCCCGAGACCACTCCATTTGCAGTTTGTACGCTTGGTTTTTTTTGCTCAACAACAGAATCCACTTTGGCAATTGTGGAATCAGAAATACCGCCTCTTTCTTTTACAACCCATTCTCCATTTTCTTCCATTATATAGTGGTTGCTCCAGTCTGCTCCTTGGGGGCCCTTGGTCAGGAATTTATACTGGTCAGTTTTTTTCGGGTCTTTCTCAACAAGGACAGTGTAAGCTTTTTCATCGAGTTTAAATTGGACGATTTTTTGACCTTGTGGTAGGCGAGAGCGTAAAACCTGGAGTTCTGCTGAGTCTATCTGGTGAGTGGGGCTTTCCTTGATCCTATCCATATGATATGCAACAGTTATTTCAATCTTTGTATTAAATTTATTTTCTAATCCGAGTTTTTTAGCATCTGCCTTTAAGGCATTAAGGGCGGTTAAAGTTTCAGCGGCTTGGATTTTTTGAGCAACAGCCTCTTTTGCCTGTTTTTGATCATCAACCTCTGCCCGTTTTGCCTCGGCTTTCTTTAGGGGTTTCTTTTCTGCTCCATTCATTTCGGTAATTTTTTGCTCGGTAGCAATATTCCGGGCCTTAGCAGCTCTATTAACTCCTTCTGATTGCATGGCTTCGTCAACAAGGTTGGCAAGGTTAACAATTGCATTTTCTGTAAGGGGATAGGAAGATGCGCTTAGAGCGTTGATAACTGCGTAGGGATATCCGTATTTCTTGTTTGCTGCTACATCGGGGCCGAAGGTTTCTGTTAAGGCTTTTTTCAAAG
>Ga0180007_10003294_pt1 | contig 18122 bp, 15 predicted proteins | sample MM_PC_MetaG_FD_121122 | JGI IMG/M metagenome (GOLD analysis project Ga0180007, IMG submission 121122) | Groundwater microbial communities from the Aspo Hard Rock Laboratory (HRL) deep subsurface site, Sweden - MM_PC_MetaG | ecosystem: Environmental > Aquatic > Deep subsurface > Groundwater... | reverse complement strand
GCGCGCCGTGGCGCCGTGCGCTACCGAGACGGTCGAGCGCTGCTGGTCCCAGTTGTCGCCCGTGAAGGACACCGTGCGCGCGCCCTCCGGGAAAAGCCCGAGGTCGTACTCGTCGCGGAGGCCGTCGCTCCTGGCGATCACCTTGCCGTCGACGGCGATCTGCACGTTTCGCGGCACCGATAGCGCTACGATCCGGCCTCCCTGGAAGGCGGCCGTCGACGGAGCCTTCGCGCTAGCGTCGACGCTGACCTGGTACGGGTCCGCCCACTTGTCGTAGTAGACGCTGAAGGTGCGCGGACCGGGCACGAGGTTCCGGGCGACGAAGCGGCCCCCGATAACGGTCCCGAGCTCGCGTCCCGCCGAGTATACCAGCGCGCCGTCGGGGAAGCCCTCGAAGCTGACCGTCGCGAAAGTCTCCTGCCTATAGGCGAAGGAGACAGCGTTGGCCGAGTCGGGGTAGACTACCAGCTTGCGGACCTCCTGGTTATCAGAGTACTGCAGGGTCACCGTCCGCTCTCCCTCGGCCACTCCCGGCAGCTCCAGGGACGAGCCGGCCGCGATAGACCCAACCGGCTTGCCGTCTACCAGGACCGTTGCCTCGGCCTGGGCGGTGATCGTCAGCCTGCCTGAGCGCGGGGCCCTGTACTCGAAGGTCTCAGTCGAGGTCTCTCCGGCCCGGACGAGTATCGAGCGACGTTCCTCGGCCCCCGGGTAGATTACGCGCAGCTCGTGGACGCCGGCGCCCAGGTCCTTGAGGACGAGCGGCTTCCCTGGTTCCGACGCGCCGAGGCCCTTGCCGTCTATCTCGACGTCCGCGCTCGTGGCTACCGTTATCGATACCGAGCCGTAGCTCGGCCTGAGGAAGAATGCGAAGCTGGCCCCCGCCTCGTTGCCCGGTATGGTGCCGAGGAGCGGCACCGTCTGCGTCACGTTGGTCCGTATCCTGTCGTACATGCTGTGCGGATCGAGGATAGGATCGGAGTTCCGTTCGAGGGTCGTCACGAAGTAGCGGCCGAACTCGCTCTCGTCGGGCACCGTCTCGGAAGCGCCCGAGGTGAGCACCTGGCGGGCCTGGAGCTGGAGCGCCTTGGAGAAGTACGCGCTGTCTATGGTCGGGCCAGCGCCCCTGGATACGTTGAGGAAGTCGCCGGAGAAGCAGGCGTCGGCCACCACGAGGACGCGCTGGGCCTTCATCATCGACAGGTAGTTGCGTATCTGCTGATTGGGTATCCAGCCGCGCTGGTCGTAGACGTCCTTGACGCCGTCCGCGGCTATCCAGAAGCCCGTGTTCGAGGAGTCGAGGTAGCCGTGGCCGGCGTAGAAGATGAACAGCGAGTCTTCTTTCTTCAGCTTCCTGGGTAGGTCCTCGGCGAACAGCTTTCGTATCGACCCGGCCGTGGCGGCTCCGTCGTATAGCTCTATGAACTCGTCGATGTAGTAGCGCGACGAGAGGATTCCCTTGATTTTCCTCGCTTCCGACACCGCGTTGCGCAAGGCGTTCCATTCCTTGTAGCGGTCTATGCCGATGATGACGGCGTACTGCCTGCCGATATCGAACGACGGGTTGCCGGTGATCTCCCGGGCCTGGACCGAGAGGCCCCGGTCCTGCGCGAAGGTTCCCGGCGCGCTCGCGAGGAGGAGCGTCAACGCTATCGCGATCCTGGCGGGCATTGAAAAGTAGCGCGTCCGGCGGGCCGGCTCGGCTATAGCGGCTGGGCTATACATGGTATGCCTCCACTTATTTTGCCGATAGTATAATGCAAGATGCGGGGTATTCCGACGAAAAAAGAGGAAAAGTAAAAAAAAAGACGCGCCGGGGCGCGTCTTCTCTACAAATCCCGTCGAGCTACCGTTCGCCCCGGCGCCGGTCGAGGTCCCTAGTCGCCTTCCTTGACTATCTCTATCTTGATGCCGGCGTTAGGCTCGTCGTTCTCCTTGGGCGGCACGGTGACGCGTAGGATGCCGTTCTTGAATACGGCCTTGACCGCGGCCTGGTCGAATTTCTCGGCCGGCACGTAGTACTTCTGCTTCTCTATGTCCTTGAGCTTGAGGCGTCGCTTGAAGTAGCGGACCCCTTCGTCCGGGGTCTCGTCGAGCCCTATGCGGGCCGAGAAGACCATGTAGTCGCCCTGGAAGGATAGGCTGATGTCCTTCTCGTCGAAGCCGGCCAGGGCCAGCTCGAAGACCATGGCGCGGTCATGCGTAAGGAAGATGTTCATGGGGGGGTAGGAGAAACTCGGGTACCAGTCGGAGTTCTCGTCCTGGTCGTTCCCGCCGAACCACGGATTGGGGCGCGGTCCTGAGCCGGTTCCAGCGCCGGCTCCGGGGTGGGCCGGTCCTCCCGGGCCGAAATTATCCTTCATCTGATCCCCGAACGTCTTAGCGGCGTCGAAGATCTCGTCGAGCATCGACCCGATGTCGACGTACATGCGATTGCCTTTCATAAGCTTCCCCTATTTGGCGGTGTCGTAGGCCCCTCCGTACGGAGCGGGCGGTGACGGACCCAAGGGCGTCCGCCGCGTCTCGGCGCGGCTCTTCCTCCGCTCGAGCTCCGTATAAGGATACGGAGAGCGGGCGGAAAAAGCAAGTCCGGACGCCCTTAGGGGCGTCCGGACTTGCGGCTCCGGTCGAGAAACCGGAGCCTATGCGCGAGAGGCTATCACTTCTTGGGCGGGTACATCAGGGGATAGTCGGTGGCCCTTCCGGCCGCCGCGAGGTCCTCGGGGATGACCTTCCAATTGTCGTCGCGGGTCACCGTGATCGGGCCGGCCTGCTTCTCGAACCACTTGAGCATGTAGAAGCGGAGGTCCTTGGTCGTGCTCGAGGTGACCAGCTCGAGCTTCTGGAGCCTCTCGGCGGGGAGGCCTACGCCCTTGGTCAGGTGCCCGCCGCCGCCCGAGCCGCGATAGGAGTTGATGGCTACCGAGTAGGTCTTGGCCATCTCGAATGGCTTGCCGTCGCTCATGGAGATGATGCTTATGCGGGACCCCGCGGGCTTGGAGACGTCGACGGTGTACTTGATCCCGGCGACGCTGTCGTAGTTGTACGCGCGGGTGGTCGTGTCGTAGCTGTTGTAGCGGGCGTTGAAGACGAGATTACCGTCCTTGTCCTTCATGAAGGAGATCAGGTGGTCGGCCGGGCCGGCCATGGTCGCGAACTGGCCGCCGTAGGTGTACTCCATGAATTTCTTAATCTGCTCGCCTGTAAGGTCCATCGTGTACATGAAGTTCTCGTACTTGTACAGGCTGAACATGTCGCGGACCTTGATGGTGCCGTCGGAGGTGGTGGGCAGGTAGGCGTTCTGGTCCAGGGGGGCCGCGAACGATATCTGGGCGGGCTTGAGGCCCATGGCCGGGTCGGCGCACAGCTCCAGCTGGATGCGGTGGATCAGGTCTACGAAGGCCGAATCGCCGAACAGCGCGTCGTCGCTATGGATCTTCCCTACCATCTTGCCTATGGGGCGCTCGACCCAGGCCATCAGCTCGGCCTTGGCGGGCTCGAATTTCGCGAGGAAGGCGGGATCGGCGGGGACGTCCTTGAGCGGGGTCAGCGCGCCGGAGACGGTCTTGGTCCACGACTTGGAGGCCTTGTCCCAGAGCAGGCTTACCTCGACGACGGGCACGGCCCCGGCGCCGGCGAGTCCGCCGTATATCGGGACTACCTTGCCCGACGGGTCCTTGACGTCGACGTTCTTGGACTTGGTGGCGGGGTCGTAGCCCTTGCCTTCCCATCCTGCGTGGTCGTGGCCGACGAAGATCGCGTCGAAGCCGGCGACTCGCTCGGCGACGAGCTGGCTGGCGCTCTCGTTCCTGGGCGTGTCGGCGGTCTGGCCGCCGTAGGTCCAGTCGACGCCGGCGTGGAAGAGGCCGATCAGCACGTCCGGCTTCTCCTTCTCCTGGATTATCGGCACCCACTTCTTGGCGGTGTCGACCATGTCGAGGACGTCCATGCCTTCCCAGAAGGCCTTGGGCAGCTGCTCCGTAAGCTTGGGCTGGGTCAGGCCGAGGATCGCTATCTTGACTCCCTGCCTGGTGACGACGGCGTAGGGCGGGAAATACGGCTCGTCGGTGCCCGTCTTGACGATATTGGCGCATATCATCGGCGCGGCGACTTCCTTGACGAGCTTATCGTAGACGGGGTGGCCCGCCTCGATGTCGTGGTTGCCGACGCTCGCTACGTCGTACTGGAGGTAGTTGAGCACCTCTCCCCAGATGTGCGGGACGTCGGTCTTCTGGAAGTTGTAGTAGTAGACGGTCGGCTGGCCCTGGAGCACGTCGCCGTCGTCCATCAGCACGACCTCTCCCTGGGCGCGCTTCTCGGCGACGAGCGTGGCTACCTGGGCCATGGACGTGCTGAGGGCCTTTCCGGTGATGAAATCGTACGGGAATATGGCCCCGTGGACGTCGGTCGTCTCTATGAAGGTGATCTTAAGCGGCGTTTCGGCGAATTTCTCGAACGGGTGCGCGCACGAGGCGATCGAGGCTACGATCGCGAGCGTGGCGAGCAACGCGAGAATCGTCCTGGATGTCTTTCGCATTGGTTCCTCCTTACTTGGCTCTTCTCGGATATCCCGAGAGGGGTATAAAGTATATACCCATTGTGTCCCTCAAGAAAGCGGAATGTTTAAATCCCGTCAATCATGCTGTCTATAAGAGCCTTAAAGAGCCTTATCCGGGGCGCGACCCGCGGGCCGCGGCCAGCCATGCAGAGACGGAGGCTGCTATCGCCTTCCGCTCGCGCTCCGATAGCGCCCTGCCGAAGCGGACGGTCCTGGCTCCCGTCTCCAGCACGACGTCGCGTTCCCGCTTCCCGTTCTGGCTGACGGGCGAGTCCTCGACTCGGCAGGAGCCGATATCCGATAGCGGCCACGACCTGACGCGGGGCCTGCCTATGAAGCGCTCCTCGAGGACGAGGCCGCCTTCTGGCGTCAGGCTGGCGGAGACCGCGCTCAGGGCAGGCTTCAAGAGCGTCCTTATAAGGAATACGCCTACGGCCCAGAACGGCAGCGAGAACATCGCGAAGAATATAGGCGCTCCCATGGCGAGGGCGGAGAACGTCCAGAAGGCGACGAATCCTAACCAGAACACGGCGAAGCCGCCGGAGAACCAGAGGGCGGGGTTCCTGAGCCCGGCCCGCGGCACCGTCAGGCTGAGCAGTTCCGGGCTGGACGATATCGTAACCTTGCTGTCGCTCGGGAGCGTCGCCGTAGCCGCCGGGCCCGTTCCCCGGGTTGGCGCGCCTCCCGGCTCGTCGCCGAAGGACGGCTCGGGGACCTCGTCGACGCGAGCGTCGCCTATCCTCGATTCGAGGGTCCTGACGAGCCGCTCGGCTAGCCTGCCGAACGGCTCGCTCGCGGCGGGGAGGCGTGTCCCTGGGGCGGGGCCCGCGGCCGGCGCCGGCTCGGCCGGGGACGGGCCGGGGACGGGCGACTCGCCTCGTAGCGCGGCGGCGGCGACCGTCGGGGGGAGGCTCCGCCTAGACTCGTCGGGCTCCAGGTACGCGCCCAGGACGTATTCCAGCGCTGGGGACAGCTCGACCAGGGCGCCCGGATCGATGCGCATGCCGGCCAGCGGAAGGTCGGAGGGATGCTTCCTGGTCAGCAGGAAGGCGGCGGTCGCCGCGGCGGCATAGAGGTCGGAACGGACCGTGGCCCTGCCCGATACCTGCTCGAGCGGCGCGTACCCGGCCGTGCCGAGCATCGTCGAGGTGTCGCGGTACGCGAGCCTGACCGCGTCCTGGACGCCCGAGAAATCCACGAGGGCCAGGGTGCCGTCCGGGCGTAGCACTATGTTCTTCGGATTCACGTCGCGGTGTATTATGGGCGGCCTGAGCGAATGGATGTAGGCGAGGACGTCGAGCAGCTGGGCGAGCAGGGCCTCTATCTCGGCCTCGGTGAAGCGGCGGCCGCTCTCGGCCTCGGCCGCCAGGCTGCGGCCGGGAACGCGCTCCATGACCAGCGCGAAGGCGCCGTCGGCCGGGCCGTCCAGCCTGAACGAGTCGACGTAGCGCGGGACCGCCGGGTGAGACATCGCCTTGAGCGCCGCCGCCTCGTTCTCGATGCGCTCGAGGGCCTTCCAATCCGGCGCGTCGTAGAGGGCCAGGGCCTTGAGCACCAGCTCCGACCCCGGAGCGGCCCTCGCGCACGCGTCCCCGGCCACGGCCGCCCAGGTCTCGCCGAACGGCCCCTTGCCTAATCGCTCCCTAAGCAGGTATGCCCCGTTAATCGCGTCGCCCGCCTTCATCGATCGCCTCCTTCCAGCTCTTCGACCCTGGATGCCGCGCTCGTCCTCTCGTCTTCCAGGCCTAGCTCGGCGCAGGCGTCCCTGAGGTTGAACCACGCGTCGAGGTAATCGTCGCGGGAGGCGACGGCCCGCATGAACAGCTCGCGGGCCTCGGCGTAGCGGCCCAAGCTGAACATGAGGACTCCCAGGTCGTTGGCGGCCTCGGGATGCTTAGGGTCCAGCCCGAGGGCCCCGCGGAAGCGGGCCTCGGCCTCCTCGACCTTGCCGAGCCCGAAGAGTGCGAGCCCGAGATTCGCGAGCAGGTCCGGCTCCTCGCCCCCGAGAGCGAGCGCGTCCTCGAAGGCGGCCCTCGCGTCGCGGAGCCTGCCTTCGCGCAGGCGCGCCAGGCCCAGGTCGAAGGCGAGCTCCGGAGAGCGCGGATCCAGGAGCCGGGCCTGGATGAAAGCCCGAGCGGCCTCGTCGTAGAGGCCTCTCTCGAGGAGCCGTATGCCTTCGTTAGCCTTCCCGCTCGCGTCCGCCATACGCTAATCATAGCTCCCCGTGCCGAGGATAGCCAGCGTAGGGCTCGAGCCCGAGGAGTCTAGAGTCCGAGGAGTCTAGAGCCCGAGGAGGCCCGGGAGGTATATCCCCGCGGCAACGAGGGCTCCGGCGGGCAGGAGGACGAGGGCTATGACGTCGACTACCCAATGAGCCTTCTTGGCTCCCGACAAGGCGTTAGCCAGGAATACCACGACTATGCCCGCGATTAGGCTCATAGCGTCGTAGGAAAGGAAGGGCAATCGGTGCGCGAGGTCGTAGAGCCAGCGCATGAAGCCTATGTCGAGTGCGTTGCTGAAGTACAGGAAGCTGAGCGCGTATCCGAGCAGCACGGGGCCGTAGCGCTGGTCGGAGCCGAAGAATACCCGGAGGAATAGGACGGCGTAAAAGTATACGACGAGGGCTACGGGGGAGCCCCATCCGCCGAGCCTCGCGGTCATGAAATCCTGGAGGGCCGGTAGCTTGAGCATCGTCAAGACCGGCGGCAGGAGCAGCCCGAAGGCCAGCCATCCTACTACGTTGAAAATCTTCTGCCTCGGCCCGCTTAGCGAGGCCGCTTTCTTAGTTGGTTTCCCGCTCGCGGCGGGCGTCAATCCCGTATCGTCGCTCATGTAAAGTCCTTTCCGCGGCTCCCCGTATCCCGTACGGCGAAACGGAAGGCCCGCGCGAAGAATATACAGCTATTCTCGCTATAAAAAAAGGCGCCGCCCGCGCGGGCGGCGCCTCGGGCGCGTAAGCTAGCCGTTCGCGAAGCCCGGGAGGCCGAGCCTGTGAGGCATATTTGAGATGACGCCTTCGCAGCCTATGGTCAGGACGCGGGCCGCCTCGGCCGGGTCGTCTATGGTCCACGGGATGACCTTACGGCCGCCCACGAGCCGGCCCAAGGCGACGCCCGCCTTGGTGGCCTGGGTATACTTAGGCTTCAGGAAGTCGGCGCGGCCTATCCACCGGCCCTCGCCGCGCCTGAGATAGGGCGGGACGCCTTCGTCTATGCAATAGATGATGCCCGTCGGGACTCTGGGGCAGAGGCTCTTGAAGCGCTTAATGGCGATGGGGTTGAAGCTGGAGACGACGACGCGCTCGGCTCCGTACCGGAAGTCCGCGAGCAACTTGGCGAACGCCGCCTCGAGGCCCTTGTCCTCCGCCTTGCCGCTCTTTATCTCTATGTCGAAGTACAGGTCGTCGCCTAGTTCTTCGAATAGTTCCGAGAGCAGGGGCGCCCGCTCGCCCGAGAAGCGGGGATCCATCCACGAGCCTACGTCCACGGCCTTGATCTGGGCCGTCGTCGAGTCCTCGATGGTAAGCGAAGTCCCCGGACCCACTCGGTTGGTAGTATGGTCGTGTATGACTATAAGCCGGCCGTCGGCCGTCAGGTGGATGTCCAGCTCGACGCCGGGCGCGCCTTTTTCCCTGGCGAGCCTGAAGGCCGCCATGGTATTCTCGGGAGCCTCGCTGGATAGCCCTCGATGGGCGAAGACTAGCGGCCTGTCGCGCTCGGGAAGCGGTAGTAGCTTGTCCATGATGTTACGCGTTCTTCCCTTCTCCTAGTTTTCTCTTAAGAGCGGCCAGCGCGTCGTCCGCGCCTAGGGCGGCCAGGTCGGAGTCTAGCTTGGCCGATCCGTCGCCCTCGGACTCGTCTGGATCCTGGCCCGCGGCCATCCTGAGCTGGGCCAGGAGCAGGTCGGGGTCCACCGAGCGCTCGGAGGCCCCCGCCATCGGCAGCCGCTCCCGTATGCGCGCGACCTTGGCCGCTATATCGGCGCGCTCGGCCTCGAGCCCCGCGCGCTTGGCGCCTAGCTCGTCCAGCTTGGCGCGCGCCGCGGCCTCGAGCTCCGCCGCCCCCTTGGACGCGGCGAGCTCCACGCGCTTGGCCCACGTAGAAATCTCGTCGCCGAGGGCCGCCAGGTCACGCTCCAGGCCCTTGAGGGCCGTAAGGAACTCGAGGGCGTAGGCTCGGGCGTCCTGGGCCGAGAGGCCCCGTATGTCGGTATCGTCCATGTTTCGCTCGCCGTCCCGGCCTAGAGCTTGAACGTGGCGCCGAGGCCTAGCTGGTAGCCGCCGTAGGAGCTGAACGAGCCTCCTAGCGAGTCGAGGATGCCGATCATGTAGTCGGCCTGGGCCTCGACGAAGACCTTGAAGTCCCGGGTCACCAGATACGATACGTAGGCGCCGCCAGACACGCCGTAATGCGTGAACCACTCGTCGTCGGTGGTCGAGAACTCGTTCTGGATCAGCTTGACTATTATGTTGGTAGAGCCGCCCACGCCGGCCCTGGCGCCCAGCTCTATCCTGCGTATGAAGAGGCTGTACTGTCCGCCGACTATGGCGTTGAGGGGGAAGAGCATGTCGTCGTCGAATACCATCTGCACGGCGGCGTAGGGACGAAGGTCGTAGAAGCCGCGCGTCAGCTCGGTTCGAAGGCCGACCACGAAGCTCGGGCCCAGGCCCTCGAAGTAGCTATACGAGTGCGCGTAGACCGCGGCGTCGGTACCGAGCCTCGGGATCTCGCGAAGCTGGACGTCCTTGACCACCGGTATGGAGGAATAGAGTATCGTGCCCTTGGAGCGGGTCGAGCCCACGTCCTTGATCACGAGGAGGCCGACCTCGCGCTCGTCGAGGAAGCCCTCCAGGGTGTCGCTCTGGATGACCGCGTACTCGTCGCCCTTCTTGATGCCCATGTTGGTGCCGAGCTGGAGGTCGACTCCGCCGAAGCCCGAGGCCAGCACGCGGGTGACGTTCTGGAACGCCGATATCTTGCGTATCTCGAACTGCATCTGCGAGGGGATGCCGCCGATGGCTTCCTGGATGGACTTGTACTGGGTCTCGCGACTCGTGCCCTGGGTCTCCACGTTGGCTATGCCTATCATCGTTCCGTCGGCCACGTTTATGAAGCTGACGTTGGTCTTGATATCCGTGCGCCATTCCTTCTGATCGACGAACTGGCTGTTATAGCTCGTTACGACGGGCACGGCGATGATGAAGGCCCCCACGAGCTTGTTGAAGTCGGCCTCGGTCAGGAAGGCCTCGCCGAACTGGTATTTCTCGGGCAGGACGAAGGTCGACTCCTTCATCTGCTTGAGGACGGTGATGAACTGGTCGACGTCCCCCGTGGAGAATCGCTTCTCCATGCCGAAGATGGTGAAGCGGCCAAGGTCGAGGAATACCCGTTGGATATCGATGTCGATGGTCCCTAGGGTCTCCTTCGGTATATCCCAGCCGTAGAAGCCGAGCGAGAAGATGGCTATTTCCTTTTTCTCGCTGACCTGGGGCTGGGCGAAGGCCTGGGCCGACCCGGCGATTACCAAGAACGCGGCTATGGCCGCCTTTAGCGAACGTTTCATCGTTCCTCCTACCGTGTAGCTACTAATTTAGATGCCTTAGTATAGAACAGACGAGTGCGTTTTGCGAGTGCGGGATGTAGCAGGCGAGAAGTTTAAGCGCGGGAAACGACGATGCGGGATGCTCCCCGGGCCTAATCGGCGAGTCCCGCCGCCAGCGCGGCGATGGCAGCCCCGAAGTCCGCCCTCGCGGATCGAACGCCGACCGGGAACTGGGGGTGCACCGGAGAAAGGTCTAGCACAGCCAGGATACCGCTTCCCGCGAGCCCGTCCGCGACCGACTGGGCCCAGGGCGAGCCGACGGTCAGTACCGCCATCCTAACGCCCATACGGCTGGATAGGTCGGCGAGCTTTGACATGGGCAGGGCGCGCAGGCCCGAGGCGCCCACCGAAGCGCCTACGAGCGTCGGATCCGGCTCGAATACGGCCACCGCCTTGAACCCGTGGGCGGGGAGGCCCTCGTCGGCCAGCACCGCCTCGGTCATCGGCCCCGCGCCAATGATGAACACGTCCCGCGTTTCCTCGGCGCCGAGCGCCGCCTCTATGGCGGAGACCGAGAGCCCGACGGGAAAGCCGTACTTGGCCCTGCCGACGATCCCGGCCTGGGCCAGGTCCTTGCGGACTTGGACGGCGCATTGGCCGAGCCTCCTCGCGAGGCTGTCGGAGCTTACCCACTCCTCGCCGGCGGCGGCTTTCTCCTCGAGGATTCGCTTGTAGAGCGGCAAGCGCCTGAGCGTCGGCAATGAAATTCTTATAGGTTCTACCATCAGGCGCAGTATACGACTCCATACTTTCCGTGGCAATGAAAAAGAGGCCGCGCGGCGTCGGGGGGATGACGAGCGCGGCCTCTACGGAGGCCAATATCGACGCGCTATGTGCGTCTTTAATGATACTAAGTATCGATAAAAGAGTATCAAATAAGTCGCGGCGTGTCAACCCGGCGCGCTACCCCTACCCGGTGCGCTACCTTGGGCGCCCGCTGGCGCCGGCCTTGCCGCGGGGGCTCTCCGCGCAGTATCGTTCGGCGAATGGCAAAGGGATACCTCGATATAGAAGACGATATAGCCGCGCTCGCTACGCCCCCCGGCACGGGGGCCCTGGCCGTCGTCAGGGTCGCGGGGCCGGGCTCGATCGATAGGCTGGCCGGGGTCTTTTCCAGGCCCGAGGCTCTCAGGTCGTCGCCCGGCCACGCGGCCGTCTACGGCGCCGTTACGGGACCCGACGGCCGGGCCGTCGACGAGGTCGTGGCGCTGGCGTTCAGGTCTCCCGCCAGCTATACCGGCCAGGACGGCGTCGACGTCATGTGCCACGGCGGCCAGGCCGCGGTGGAGGGCGTGCTCGCGGCCCTTAAGGCGGCCGGCTTCCGCGGCGCCTTGCCCGGCGAATTCACGTTCCGGGCCTTCTATAACGGGAAGCTTGACCTGGCGCGGGCGGAGGCCGTAGGCGAGCTCGTATCGGCGCGGACGGCCGCCGCCCGTTCCGACGCCTTTTCCCGCCTCTCGGGCGGGCTGTCGCGGGAGCTCGCCTCGATACGCGAGCGGCTCCTGCGCGTAGCGGCCGCCTTCGCCCTGCGCCTCGATTACGGCGAGGACGAGAGCCCCGAGGATATTGTCGTCGAGCTGCCGGCGATAAGGGCCGCCCGAGAGGGCTGCCTGCGCCTAGCGGGCAGCTACGCGGTAGGCCGAGCCCTTCGCGACGGCGCGACGGTGGCGCTCGCCGGCCGGACGAACGCCGGCAAGTCGTCGCTCTTCAACCGTTTGTTAAAGGAAGAGAGGGCGATAGTCTCGAGCGCCCACGGTACCACCCGCGATTACCTCGAGGCGGAGCTCGACCTGGGCGGCCTGCCCGTGCGCCTCGTCGACACGGCCGGCGTGCGCCAGAGCGCCGACCCGGTGGAGGCGGAGGGCGTCAGGCGTACCATGCTCCTCGCCGAGGCCGCGGATCTCGTGGTCTACGTGGTCGACGCGACGCGGGGGCTCTCGCGGGAGGACGAGGATTTCGTCGCCGCCAATCCGGGGGCGCTGAGGGCCTGGAACAAGGTCGACGACCCGGCCGCCGCGCCGGTTCCCGAGTCGTGGATAGGCGTCTCCGCGGCTACGGGGGCGGGAGAGGCCGAGCTCGCCGCCGCTATAGGGGCCGCGCTCCTGGGCGACTGCGCAGGGAAGCGCGCCGCGCTCGCCGCCGGGTCCGCCTCGGGCGGCGTCCGCATCGGCACCGCGAGGCACCGGGAGGCCCTCCTGCGCGCCGCGGCCGCGCTGGGCGACGCCGAGACGGCGGTCGGGGCCGGGGAGCCGGTGGACATGGCGGCCGTCGACGTAGCCTCGGCGATAGAGGCGCTAGGCGAGATTACCGGGGAGACGACGAGCGAGGACGTCCTCGAGGCGCTGTTCTCTAATTTCTGCGTGGGGAAATAGATGGATTACGACGTTATCGTGGTGGGCGGCGGCCACGCCGGCATAGAGGCGGCGCTCGCCGCCGCCAGGCTCGGGAGCTCGACCCTTCTCGTCACCCAGAATCCCGATACCATCGGCCGAATGTCGTGCAACCCGGCGATAGGGGGCCTGTCCAAGGGTAACCTAGTCCGCGAGGTCGACGCGCTAGGCGGCCAGATGGGCCTCCTGATCGACGCCACGACCATACAGTATAGGCTGCTCAACCGCTCGCGGGGGCCGGCCGTCCAGGCTCCGAGGGCGCAGGCGGACAAGTCCGCCTACGCCGCCGCCGCGAGGGCCGCGGTAGAGGGCCAGCCGGGCTTGAGGATCTACATGGACGCCGTGACGGGGCTCGTCGCGTCGGCCGACGGCGCGCGCGTCCAGGGCGTGGTCACCGAGCGCGGAGGCCGCATCGGCGCGCGCGCCGTCGTCGTCGCCGCCGGCACCTTCATGGAAGGCCGGATCTTCATAGGCGAGTACCGGGCGGCTTCCGGACGGCTCGGCGAGCCCGCCGCCCTCGGCCTCGGCTCGTATCTCCGCGAGGCGGGCTTCCCGGTGGGACGTATGAAGACGGGCACCCCGGCTCGCGTCAAGGCCTCGAGCGTCGACCTCGAATCGCTCGAGCTTCAGGCCGGGGACCCCGACAGGGCGCCGTTCTCGTTCATGAACGACGAGGCGACCGGCCCGGAGGTCCCGTGCCGTATCACGTATACGAACGAGCGGACCCACGCCGTCATCAGGGCTAACATAGGCCGCTCGCCGCTGTTCTCCGGGGACATCACCGGCAAGGGGCCGCGCTACTGTCCGAGCATCGAGGACAAGGTCGTCAAGTTCCCGGACCGGGACAGGCACCAGATTTTCGTGGAACCCGAGGGCCTCTTTACCGACGAGCTGTACCTGAACGGCCTCTCGTCGTCCTTGCCCGAGGACGTGCAAGCCGACTTCATCCATACCATGGACGGCTTCGCCGACGCGTTCCTCGTCAGGCCCGGCTACGCCGTCGAGTACGATTACGTGGATCCGGTCGACCTCTTCGCCAGCCTCGAATCGAAGCGCATGGCCGGGCTCTACCTGGCGGGCCAGACGAACGGCACCTCGGGCTACGAGGAGGCGGCCGCGCAGGGCGTCGTCGCGGGCATGAACGCCGCCCTGGCCGTCGCGGGAGAGCCGCCGGTCATCCTGTCGCGGGCCGAGTCGTATATCGGCGTGATGATAGACGACCTCGTGACGCTCGGCGCCAAGGAGCCGTACCGCATGTTCACGAGCCGGGCGGAGCGCCGCCTCGCCCTGCGCCACGACACCGCGGATCGCCGGCTCACGCCGGTCGGGCTCGCCGCCGGGCTGGTCTCGGCCGATCGCGCCGAGCGCTTCGGGCGCAAGGCCTCGGCCATGGACGCGATACGGGAGCTGCTCCGCGCCCGCCGCGTTACCCGGGAGGACGCCGGCCTCGACCCGGCATTCGCGCCGCACGTCGGCGAGGAGCTGTCGCGCGCGCTCCGCGATCCCCGCGTCGCGGAGAAGGACGTGCGTCTCGTCGAGCCGGGAGCGGCTGCGTTCCCCGCGGAATGGGTATCCGGAGTCGTCCTGGACTTGCGGTACGAGGGCTACGTCGCCAAGGAGGAGCGCCTGTCGGCGAGGCTCGGCAAATTGGACGCCGCGCGGCTGCCGGCGGACTTCGATTACTCGGCGGTCCCGGGGCTGTCGTGCGAATCGGTCGAGAAGCTAGCCGCGGCGAGGCCCCTGTCGCTCGGCCAGGCCTCCAGGGTGCCTGGCGTCAGGCCGTCGGACGTGGCCCTGCTCGCGGTACGCGTCGGCGCTTCCCAGCGTCGGACCGGCTAGCTACTCCGCTTTCTTGATGCCGCACAGCGCCGCTAGGTCGGCCTTGGCCTTATCGAGCGCGTTCTGGTATTGCGTCCGCATCTGGCCCACGTTCTGCTTGTAGAAGGCGGCGAACTCCGGGTCGTTCATAGGATCGATGCGTACCGGCCGGCCCATCCTAGCCGCCATCTCCTGCTCCTTCTGCTTGAGCCTCGGGGCGTACTGCTTCCTGACGGCCTCTTCCACGCTCTTGGCGTCCTCGAGGTACTGCTTGAGGAAGCCTCCTAGCTGGTCGAAGGTGGCCTGGATCTTCTTCTCGCCGAAGGTGGCCACGTTCAAGGCCTTTATCCCGGCCGCGATGGGGGCTAGCTCCGCGTCAGGATCGGCGAGGGCGGTTATGGGCAGCTGTATGCGCGACGCGAAGACCTCGAAGGCGCCCTCCCTGGCCTGCTCCTTCTTGTCCTTCGCTATCGCGGAGAACCTGGCGGGGAAATCGACCTCCGCCGCCGCGGCCAAGTATTCGCCCGCGAGCCGCTTGCCCTCTAGCTTGGCCTCGTTCGCGGCTATGGCCTTGGGGTCGGCCTTGAGGTCCTTGGTCCTTTCGAGTGCTATCTCGAGCGCGCTCTTAATCGGCATTCTTCTCTCCAAACGCAATAGGATTGAGCCTGCCCGCCTCGCCGAGGGCTCGCGGCCGGGCCTTCAGGTCCCGCCTCATTATCAGTACTTTGTCGACGACGGACACGGCCACTATCGCGCCCACCGCGTACTCCAGAGCCGAGTACGCCTGCGGCGGAATGTCCGCCACGAAGCGCAACAGCTCGAACGCGTAGAGCACCATGGTCGAGGCGACTGTGGCCTTGCCGAGGAACGAGGTCCTCGGGGTCACCTTCTTCTTGACCGCCAGTATTATCGCCACCATCGCGACCTGTCCCGTCAGCCTGAAGACGAGCAGGGCGAGGAACCAGGTAGGTATTATCCGAAAGTAATAAAAAACCACGGTAATGACAAACAGCAGCGAGTAGTCGCTAGCCGAGTCCATCATCTTGCCGACGCGGGTGGTCTCGTGGTTCCTCCTCGAGACGTAGCCGTCCAGGAAGTCGGTCGCGAATACTATCGCGACGAGCGCGACGAGCGAGTACCGTATCGGGTACTCCTTGCTGGCTATAATCACGAAGAGTATCGTCGGGAGGGTGCTTACCCTGAATAGCGTTATCGCGTTGGCGAGGTTGACCCGTGAGAGCGTCCGGCCCGTCGGCTCTATGACGAAATCGCCCTTGAAGAGCTCGAGCATCACGAATATCAGCGCGTGGAAGGCTATCGAGCACGCGGCGAAGGGCATCGCGTACCGGCCCAAGAATCCGAGCGGCACCGAATACGCGGAGAATATGCCGAACTGCACGCATTGATACGCGGCGAGCACCCCGGCGAAGCTTCGGGAAAGAGGGTCGAGCCGTTTCGTCGCGGGCAGGGGCTTTGACGCGGGCTGGGGATTGGATCGTTCGGCGAGCATATCCGTCCTTGGTGGCCGGCTCGTCGGACGCGGCGACGCTCGCCTCGAAAGCCGACGTTCTATAATGGTTCCGAGCCTGCGGGCATGATACAACTTGACACCGGCGCTGTCAAATAGCCATACTCGGCCCTATGAACCTCGCAGATAAACTTACCGCGAGCCGTCTGGTGATGGCGCCTGTTTTTTTCGTCGTCTTTATGTGGGGCGGTGCCATGGGGCTGAGCTCGACGGCCAGCGTCGCCGTCCTGTGGACGCTGTTCATCATGATCGAGGTTTCCGACCTGCTTGACGGCATGGCCGCTAGGGCCATGAAGACCGTGAGCGGTTTCGGCAAGCTGTTCGATCCGTTCGCGGACGTGTTCGCCAGGCTTACGTATTTCGTCTGCTTCTCGTTCGCCGGCATCATGCCGCTCTGGATCTTCCTTATAATAATATACCGGGAATTCTCCCAGCTCTTCCTGCGTCAGCTCCTCGCTGAGAAAGGCGTCGCGATGGGCGCCAGGAAGGGCGGTAAGACGAAGGCCGTCTTCTATATGATAGCCGGAGCCGTCTCCCTCGTCCTGTGGAGCGTTCAGGCGCTCGGCTGGTTAGCCGGCGCGCACGAGGCTCTCTCCGTGACCGTCTTCGTGCTCTATTGCGTCGCGGCCGCGTTGTCCGTCGGATCGTTCCTGGATTATATAGTGCAGTTCAGGAAAATTAGCGCCAAGACCCGCTGACCCATGCGCCCCATAGACTCGCTGACCGCGGGCGACGCTCGCGGGGTTAAATTCGTCCTTTTCGATATCGACGATACAATAACCGAGGACGGCCGCCTCCTAAAGGAATCCTACGACGCCATCTGGTCGTTAGAGCGGTCCGGGATCGCGGCTATTCCGGTAACGGGACGTCCCGCGGGTTGGTGCGACCTTATCGCCAGGCAGTGGCCCGTCGGGGGCGTAATAGGGGAGAACGGAGCGTTCGCCTTCTATATGGACGGCGATAGGCTCGAGAGCTTATTCCACGGCTCGGCCCCGGATCCGGAGGCTGTCCGAGTTCGGTTGTCATCGCTAGGCCGCGACGCCCTCGAATCGTTTCCAGGGCTTCGCCTCGCTAAGGATCAGCCGTACCGGATCTTCGACGTAGCCCTAGACTTCGCCGAGGAGGAGCCCCGGTACGGCCTCGACTTCGCGGTCAGGGTCAAGGCGTTCTGCGAGGCTCGCGGCGCCGTGGCGAAGGTTAGCTCTATCCACGTCAACGCCTGGTTCGGGGCCTACGATAAGCTATCGATGGCCGAGCTTTTCCTGACGAAGCGATTCGACTACGATCCTAGCATCGATCGGGCGGCCGTCATGTATTTCGGCGATTCTCCGAACGACGAACCGATGTTCGGTCATTTTCCTCTTTCGTGCGGAGTCGCCAACGTAGGACAGTATTCCGCTTTATTGACACGCCCTCCGAAATTCGTGACTAAACGCCCCTTCGGTTACGGTTTTGCCGAAGGCGTAGACGTATTATTGCGTCTACGAGAAAATCGTTGAATTTACATACGAATTCTATTAAAACCGCGTTGACATACGCGGGGGGCTTCGGGTATCTTCTGCCTCGCCGCGAGTGAAGCGGCTGGAGAGCGAGCCGGAGACGGCGAGCGGCGTTACGGAAGCGAGAAAAAAAAGCTTTCGAGAAGCGCTTGACAAAGAATAGCGAAAGGCGCTATAAAGTGCGCCGCGCCGAAAGGCACGATAGAGAAGCTGGCCTGGCACGCAAGTTGCATGCAAGGTCGAGCGGAGTTCTTACACAGGCATAAGGGTTGGGAGAAGCAGGATAAGGAGATCCTTATCGGACGCGGCAACGCGAACGATGGGGGTCGGCGATACGAATGCCAAACAAGTTCGGGAAACCGCCTTCGGGCGGGAGTAGCGAACGAACCCGTAAGCCCCCTTTGAGTGGGGGTTTGCGACGCGGGATTCCGAGAGGGGTCCTGCGAGGTTCATACTCTAAATGAATCTAGCGGTCTTCGGACCGTTGGAATATATCATGGAGAGTTTGATCCTGGCTCAGAACGAACGCTGGCGGCGTGTCTTAAGCATGCAAGTCGAGCGGCAAGGGTAGCAATACCCCTAGAGCGGCGGACTGGTGAGTAACGCGTGGGTGATCTACCTCGGGGTTGGGGATAGCCATTAGAAATAGTGGGTAATACCGAATACGCTCCTCAGGCTACGGCCTGGGGAGGAAAGGCGCTACGGCGCCGACCTGAGATGAGCCCGCG
>Ga0180007_10003293_pt1 | contig 18124 bp, 25 predicted proteins | sample MM_PC_MetaG_FD_121122 | JGI IMG/M metagenome (GOLD analysis project Ga0180007, IMG submission 121122) | Groundwater microbial communities from the Aspo Hard Rock Laboratory (HRL) deep subsurface site, Sweden - MM_PC_MetaG | ecosystem: Environmental > Aquatic > Deep subsurface > Groundwater... | reverse complement strand
GATGACAACCGACAATACTCCTTTCATTTGACCAAGCCTGGGCGGATGACAACCGACAATACTCCTTTCATTTGACCAAGCCTGGGCGGATGACAACCGACAATACTCCTTTCATTGTAGAGTTAATAGCATACTCCTCTTTATAAAAATTTATATGCATCAAAAAATAAGAAAAATAAATAATAAATAATAAAATAAATTTATATCCTTACCAAAAATAAGGAGTCTTGCCCATTGAAATAACTTCCCCCATATATCCAGTAAGTGCCTCAGTTGTAACTTCTATTGGATCTATAAGGACTGCCGGGGTTCTGTCATGATCTTTTTCAAAAGTGATCAAATCCCAATTCTTTCCTTGGAAATCATATAAAATTCCTTTCATCACTTTAAAACCATCATAATAAAAAAGACTTCCCTTAAAAATTCCTAAAACATCTCCATTATCCATAGAAATCACATTAAACTCAACCATGTCAAGGTGCATTCCTGAACTAGATTCAGATGCACCTACCACATTTCCCTTAACATAGTAATATTCCCCATCAATCTGAGTTTTTCCAACTAAACCGTATTTGTTGTTGTCTTTTATATTGAAAGCAACTAAAATTCCTTCCCCACTATTTTCCATATACCCACTCCCAACAAAATAGAAAGGGTCAATTGGCCCGGGCTCTATAACTCTTTCATAAGTTATTGATGCCTTTCTACTTAGACTCTTTCCATCCATATCAAAAGCAGTCACAACAAAATAACTTGTTCCTTTATTCTTAGTTTCAACATTAAGGGTTATCGTTTTAGATTCCCCTCCAACAAGAGTGAAACTCTCTTCAGAAAATTTTCCGTATGTCCTATCTTCCACAGCATAAAACTTGAGTTTATAGTTGTAAACCGGAAAACCCAAAGCACAAGCCATTCCTGGTTCTGGGTCGCAAGGAGGAATAGGTTTATGCAAATCTTTAAACACTAACTTATATACAGCGCTCCCGTCATCAGTTACTTGTTGATTTGGAGATACCATAAAACTAAGTCTAGGAACATCATATCCTACGGGAGGTTCAACAGGAATCTCATACCCAACAACTACCGAAGGATCTTCTTCAGAAGGCAAAGGGTCTGAATACTCTGGTAGGGGTAGTGGTTTATACCCTTTATCTTTATCAAAAAGAGGTTGAGCAAAAACTGTTCCGGCTACAAGCAAGATTAAAACCCCCATGGCCATAACAAAATTTAACTTTGACTTTTGTTTTTTCATTTTAATTTTAAACGCTTTATTTATTCTCCCGCGATGTTTAGTTACATTTTTTAAATGTATAAAATAAAATAAAATCGCACTTATAAACCGCACGAAGCCTTCTAATTCGTTTGAACCTAATTAGTTAATATTATAAATCTACCAATCTTATCCATTTTATGTTCGGAAAATTAAAGGAGAAACTGAAATCTTGGGCAAAAAAAGTATCTCAAGAAGCAGAAAAAAAAGAAGAAAAGATAGAAGAATCTCCAGAAGATAAAACAGAAGAAAAGTTAGAAGAAGCAAAAAAAGAGATAGAAATCCCTATGGAATTCTCTGTAGCAAAACAAAAATACAAACCAAATCTAGAGAAACTTGAGAAAATTCAAAAGGCGTTAGAAGAGGCAAAAGAATCTCTAGAGGAAAAAAAACACGCACTAGATGCAAAAGAACTAAAAATAGCAAAAGGAGAGCCCCTAGATAAAGAAAAGCCAAAGGAAGAAAAAGAAAAACCTGGTGAAAAGAGTTTTTTCAAAAAAGCCATTTCAAAGATATCCAAAATAAAAATAACAGAAAAAGAATTTGAAATCTATGAAGAAGAGCTTCAAATGCTCCTTCTTGAAAATAATGTTGCCTTAGAGGTAGCAGAGAAGATTATAAGAAGGCTTAAAGAAGAGATGATAGGAAAAGAACTATTAAAAAAAGAAATAGAAACAGAAATACAAGATTTCTTCAAAAAAATAATAAGAGAAATACTCATAGACCCTTTTGACATAGTAAAGGCCGTAAAAGAAAAAAAAGATAAGCCCTATGTAATACTCTTTTGTGGAATAAATGGCACAGGAAAAACAACAACAATAGCAAAAATTGCAAACTCTCTAAAAAAACAAGGCCTTTCATGTGTTTTAGCAGCAGCAGACACATTTAGGGCAGCTTCAATAGAACAAATACAAAAACACGGTGACAAATTAGGGTTTAAAGTAATAAGCCACGAATACGGAAGCGATCCTGCTGCAGTAGGATTTGATGCAATAAAATACGCAAAAAAAAACAACATTGATTGTGTTCTCATTGATACGGCAGGAAGAATGCACACAGAAAAAAATCTTCTAAAAGAAATAGAGAAAATATCAAAAGTAAACAACCCGGACATAAAAATATTTGTTGGAGAGGCAATAACCGGGAACGATTCCATAGAACAAATAAAGAGCTTCGACTGGGCAATAGGAATAAGCGGAATCATCCTCACAAAAGCAGATACGGATGAAAAAGGTGGAACCGCACTAAGTGTGGGCTATGTGACAAAAAAACCAATCCTTTATTTAGGAATAGGCCAAGAATACGACAACATAATTCCTTTTAATAAAGAAAAATTCATAGAAGAATTGGGACTTTAGTTATCTTTTTCTTACTCTTCTACCCATTGGAAGAATAGAAATTCCAGCTAAATTTGCAACTCCTTCAAGATCTGCGGGAGTTTGATAAAGTCTTCTCTCAACAGCATCTTCTCTTTCAGGATTAGTCTCACTAGCAATTGCAAATCCATCAACTAACCTCCTACCAACCATCCCTTCCATATAACTAATAGTGTCTTTTACCATACTCCTCCTTTATTATCTTACCTTAAAAACTTAATTGTTATCAACCACAACTTTATTAATCCTAAATTTCCTATACTTCTCATGCTTGAAAAACTAGGGGAGATACTAAGAAAGGCAACCGACAGAATAGCAAACGCCCTATTCCTAGATAAAAACCTAGTAGACCAAGTAATAAGAGATTTACAAAGAGCTCTTATAGAAGCAGACGTAAGTATCTCTTTGGTCAAAGAACTCTCAGACAAAATAAGAAAGGCCGCAATTGATGAAAGAATAAGGGAGATAGATAAAAAAGAACACATAATAAAACTCCTTCATGATGAATTGGTCTCTCTCCTTGGTGAATACAAACCTCTAGCTCTCCAAAAAACCCAGAACAGAATAATGTTTTTAGGGTTATACGGAGCCGGTAAAACAACAATGATAACAAAGCTAGGAAATTACTACGCTAAACGTGGTAACAAAGTTGCTCTTATAGGACTTGATGTTCACCGTCCAGCCGCAGCCGAACAATTAGAACAAAATGCGAAGAAACACAACCTAAATTATTTCATAGACCCTGGAAATAATGATGCAGTATCAATATACAAAAAATACGAAAAACAACTAAAAACTTTCAATGTCATCCTTATAGATACTGCCGGACGTCACATGCTTGATGAAACCCTCCTCAAAGAAATAAAAGAATTAAACAGAGCCATAAATCCTACAGAAAAAATCCTGGTCATGCCAGCAGATGTTGGCCAAGCAGCAAAAAAACAAGCAAAAGAATTCCAGGGTGCAGTAGAAATATCTGGAGTAATCATAACAAGAATGGACTCCACCGCAAAAGGGGGAGGAGCCCTAACCGCATGTGCAGAAACAAAGGCCGGAGTTTATTTCATTGGAACCGGGGAAAAAGTTAATGATGTTGAAGAATTTAATCCAGAAAGATTCCTTTCAAGACTCTTGGGAATGGGGGATTTACAATCCCTCATAGAAAAAATAAAATCTATTACTGATGAAAAGGCTCAAGCAAAGCTCCAAAAAGGAATAGAACAAGGGAAACTATCTTTAGACGATGTGGTTGCCCAGGTAAAATCGATGGGGGATATGGGAGGTTTTGATAAAATAAAAGGAATGATTCCGGGACTCAATTCGGCAAAAATCCCAGAAGGAATGTTAGAAAGTCAACAAGCAAAAATATCAAGATGGGAACACATACTAAAATCAATGACTCCTGAAGAAAAAGCCGATCCAGAGATACTGCAAAAAGAACACTCAAGAATAAACCGTATAGCAAAAGGTTCTGGAGTTGCCAACTCAGATATAAAAGCACTTTTAAAACAATATGATATGCTCAACGAAATGATAAAATCTCAAGAAGATTTTGATCCTTCTAAAGGAATGTCCCAAAAACAGATGCAAAAGCTAGCAAAAAAGTTTGGAAAAGTAAAAAAGATGAGGTTTTAAACAGCACAACAAAGTGCATCTAACCTATACATATTCCAACTGGACCTTCCATAAACACTCGTAGCATCCATATCACAGGCCCAAAGCCCAGAATCTTTATTCTCTCCCCACTCTCTTGGAGCCGGCCCTTGATCAACAATTACATTAGTCAAAAGAGAAGCAATACAAACCTGCCCTTGAGATCCACATAAACTATTTCCAGTAGGATGAGAATTCTCATTCCAATAAGAATCTAAAGGATTAACATATATTGCAGTTCTTTCGCAATCTCTCAAGATATTAAAAACTCTGTCCTCTGTAGTGTACTCTGATTTAATCAAAGCGACATCTCCTTCTAAAGGGTTGTACTTCTTTTCAACCACCTCAATTGTAACAAATATAGAAATAACTATCAATACAAAGGAAACAGCAAAAAGTACCCAAACCCCTCTTTCCATATACAATATGGTTAAATATTATTTATAAGCTTTCCCATTAAAAATAATTTTACCTACTAAAAACTTAAAAATATTCCTTCTATCAAAGAATTATGGATAAAATAGAACTTATAAAATTCCTTGAAAACTTTAAAGATAAAAAAATACTTGTTATTGGAGATATAATTTTGGATAAATATATCGAAGGTTCTGTCGAAAGAATAAGTCCGGAAGCTCCCGTTCCCCTAATAAGAACAAATAAAGAATATTACAAACTAGGGGGGGCCGCAAACGTAGCCTCAAACATAGTGTCTCTTACAGGACAAGCAACACTCATTGGACATGTTGGAAAAGAAAAGGATGGGCTTAAAATAATGGAACTAACAAATGAGAAGAATATAAGATTCATCCCAAGCCATGTTGAAAAAACAATAATCAAAACAAGAATCATTGCCGAAGGGCATCATCTTCTGAGAATTGATGACGAAGATATAACCCAAAAGAGAATAGACAGAGAAATTTTAGAGCGAGAAGCATCAAGAGCCGACATTATAATAATTTCAGATTATGCAAAAGGCACAATAACTCAAGAGACAATGGAGGTCCTTCAACCATTTAATAATAAAATAATAGTAGACCCGAAACCAAAAAACAAAGAATTATACCCTGGAGTTTTTCTTATAGTTCCAAATAAAAAAGAAGTAATCTCAATGGGACATCACGAAATAGTGCACAAAGCTGGAAAAACTCTAAGAGAAGAAATGGGATCAAATATAATTGTCAAAAGAGCTAACGAAGGAATGAGCATCTTCTCTGATGAGATTAAAGACATTCCCACATATGCAAAAGAAGTTTATGATGTAACTGGTGCTGGAGACACAGTTTGTGCAACCCTTTCCCTTGCAATTTCAAGTGGAGCAAATTTAGAACAAGCGACAAGATTGGCAAACTATGCAGCAGGAATAGTTGTTGGGAAACAAGGAACTGCAACAGTAACAATTGAAGAGCTTAAAGCAGAAATTTTAGAAGAGCAAACAAAAATTAAATCGGTTGAAGAAATTAAAGAAATAATAGAAGATAAAAAGGCAAAAGGCAAAAAAATAGTCTGGACTAACGGGGCTTTCGATCTACTCCACCAAGGGCATATAGAGTATCTAAAAAAGGCAAAAGAATTAGGAGATCATTTAGTGGTAGGAATAAATTCTGACGAATCCGTAAAAAGACTTAAAGGACCGACAAGACCAATACAACCAGAAGAAGTAAGGGCTAAAATCATTGCCTCACTATGGTTTGTGGATTATGTTTTAATATTTCAAGAAGATAATGTTTCAAGATACCTTACAATGCTTAAACCCCACATCTCTGCTAAAGGGGGGGACTATAGTATAGAAACAACAAAACCAGAAGAAAGAAAAGCAATAGAGGAGAATAATATAGAAACAGCCTTTCTCCCATTTTTAGAAGGATTTTCAACAACAAATATCCTTAATAAAATAAAAAATAATCACTAAAAATATTTCCGGAATAAAGAATTGCCAACAGAGTCTACAAAAATCCAAACAAAAAAACATTTTTAAGGGTTGTTCCCTCCCCTAAATAATGATAAAAAAATATGCCCTTATCCTCCCACTAATAATAAACCTCTTTTGGAGAGAAAAATGAGAACAATCGCGCAAGGGGCCGAAGCAAGAATAATTCTTTCAAAGAATCTTATTATAAAAGACCGTATAGTAAAGTCCTATAGAATTAAAGAAATTGATAAAAAAATACGAAAGTCAAGAACAAAAGCAGAAGCAAAATTATTAGAGAAAGCATCTAAAATAATTAATACCCCAAAAGTAATTGAAATAAAAGAAAACAAATTAGTAATGGAGTTTCTAAAAGGAAAAAAACTCTCAGAACACCTAGATTCCCTAGAAAACAAGATAATAATTTGTAAACAAATTGGAAAAGACGTTGCAAAACTTCACACCAACAATATAATCCATGGAGACCTAACCACATCCAATATGATTCTTATCAATGACACGCCAAACATTTTCTTCATAGATTTTGGTCTTGGTTTCATAAGCCATAAATTAGAAAACAAAGCCGTGGATTTACATTTATTGAAACAGGCTCTTGAAGCCAAGCATTACAAACAATGGGAAAAACTCTGGAAAGCTTTTGAACAAGGCTATAAAACCTCAAAAGAAGCAAATAAAGTTCTTGAAAGATTAAAGGCTGTTGAAAGACGCGGAAGATATAAAGAGAAATATTAACCCCTATTAGCTTGATAAACAAGACAAGAACCATAACCCCCTTGATGCGCACAAGGACTTTCAATAAGACTTCCATCCCAACCATCTGTTTTATCTTGAAACTTGCAATACCAATCCGAACCACTTCCAGAGAGCATAGCATCTTCAAACCTTAATTCTATGCACGGGCAATCAGTTGACCTATCATTAACGGTCATTATAAAAATAGATCCCCCTAGGTTATAAAGATTTATGTGATGAAAAATCAGATAGCCCCACCAGGATTCGACCTAAGCCCATTTTGGGAAGTAGGTTTTAGGTCGTCGGTAGTAGGGGAAATGTTTAATCTGTTGCGTTTTCCTCGACGATGAATCATTACTTCCGAACCAATTTCACTCTTTTTTATTTTATTATTTTTTAATTTCCTCGTCGCCATTTTACAGCAAAATAAAAGCTTACTGATATTTAAATGTATACTGAGAAAAATTATTTTTAGGTTAAATTTATTCAGACCTCAATGCATCAACAGGATTTAATTTTGATGCTCTGTAAGCTGGAATTGCTCCTGCTAACATTCCTACTAAAACTGAAAATAATAAAGCCCCAATTATCAGTTCTGGACTAACATAAGTAGATGAACCAAAACCTCCCATCATTCCCCTACCCCCTCCAACAGCAGTTTGTATTCCTCCGAATGAACTTATTGCTGTTGATGCAAAAAATCCGAGCAACACCCCTCCAACGCCTCCAATCAATCCGATTAATGCAGAGTTTAATAAAAATATAGTCATAATATCTTTATCCTGAGCACCAATAGCTTTCATAATTCCTATCTCCTTAGTCTTTTCTAAAACAGAAGTAAACATAGTATTTGCAATCCCTACTGCACCAACAATTAAAGATATCGCAGCAATAGCCCCTAAAAATAAAGTCATTGTATCCATTGTTTGTTGAATAGTTTCCTGCATTGAAGTAGGCGAAGAAACTGTAAAATCTTTTTTACTCTCGTCAATAATTCCATGAGATAACATTAATCGTTCAGTAATCGTTGTAATCGTTTCATTAGATAAAGAAATATCCTCTAATTGGACAGAAATAGAATCAAACTTATCTCCACTTGCATCTTCTAAAACATTTCTTGCGACATCTAATGGAACATATGCCCCTCTTCCTTCTTCTAAAATTCCAACAACCTTAAATGATTTTCCACCAATTGTAACTTTACTATTTAGCGGAATTCCATCCTCAAAAGTTGAACTAACAACATCTCCACCTAAAACAACAGAATAAGAATCTCCACTTGTTAAAAATCTTCCAGAAGATAATTGCTCTGTCGTAATATCTTTCCAAACAGTTGTATCAATACCCGTAATACTTAAAGTTGCAGTTTTAGTCATGTAAGTTAAATCTTCTCTTCCAGAAATCTGTCCCAAGATATACTTTACATTCGGAATATTTTTCAGCATCAGAACATCTTTAGAGGTTAAATTTTTTGTATCAATTGAAGAACTTTCTCCCTCAAACCCTCCCCTTCCTCCTCCAAAATTTCCAGGACCCATTGCTCTTGAAAAACCAGGAGTTATAGTTATTATATCTGCTCCGAAAGTGCCTAATCTTGACTCAAGTTGCTGTTGTGCTCCCTCGCTGATAGACATAATAGAAACCACTGCAGCGATTCCAATAATAATTCCAATTATAGTTAGCCAACTCCTTAATTTACTATGGAGAAGAATATTAAGGGATAATTTAAAGGATTTAGTTAGTCTCATTTTTTCTCTTGTTTCTCTTAATAAGAACTACAATTAAAACAATAGTCAAAATACTACTAATAATAAAAGCAATAAGAAACCAATTATTATTTCCGCTATTTGTTGTATTCCGTGAAGCAAAACCCGTAACACTATCTGATGAACCTGTTGTTGAGAATGATATTTGGGTAGATTGGACTTGAACAATTTTTGTTATGGTTTGTCTTGTTCCCACTGTGTCAGTATATTGTATTTCAACATTTAGATTAGAAGAACTTCCAGATTGAGAAGTTATTTGAAAAGATGCAACCGAATAATCTCCTTTATCCAAATTCCCTATTATTGATGAACTACTTCCGCTAATTCTAAAATTAGTTTGTGAAGGAATAACTATTGTTACAGAATTTGCAGGATTCTTTCCAATATTAGCTACTGAGAAAATAACTCCGCTTGAAGAAACATCTGAAACAGACACATCAAAATCAGTTTGCCCTCCGACAATAATCCCTACTTTAGATGTTTTGATTGTTGTTTCATTTTCATTCTTATATGTTAAAGTAAGTGTTAACTCATACAACCCTGGTTCTGCAGAAGCAGAAGTGAATACATCAAAATCAAGAGTCTCTTCATCTCCTTCATCTAATTCCTGAATTGTTTTTGTGTTGCTTAACCCAATTGGCAAAATACTTCCAGTTTTTTCTTCCCAAGAAAAGATTATATTTTCTAAATCTTCATCACCAGTATTTTCTATTTCAAAAGATAATTCAGTTTTCTCTCCAGGAATTAAACTTGTGGGGGAAACGCCTGTAACTTCTAAATTATAATTATCTGCTCCAGCAACTAAACTAAACATAGAAATAAATACAAATGTGAATAAAAATAAGAACTTTAAATTTTTCATTTTATAATTTTTCCATCTTTTAATTTTACTATCTTGGTGGTGTTTTTTAATCGTCTAATAAAATTTATGTCGTGTGTGATGATGATAAGGGTTTTTCCCTGTTCTTTGTGTAGAGTGTGAAGTAAATTAATAATATGCTCTCCTGTTTTGCTGTCAAGATTGCCTGTTGGTTCATCTGCTAAAATTATTTCGGGGTCATTTGCCAATGCTCTTGCAATTGCAACTCTCTGAGATTGCCCCCCACTTAATTCTGTTGGTTTATGGTGCATTCTATCTTTTAATCCTACCAATTCTAATAATTCCTTTGCTCTATCAGAATTATTTCCATTGTTTTGAAAGTCAATAGGAAGCATAACATTTTCTAAGGCGCTTAAAATAGGGATTAAATTAAATTGTTGAAAGATAAAACCAATTTTTCTTCCTCTTATTTTTGCTATTTGTGATTTGCTTAATGAACGAATATTTTTATCTTCTAAAAAAACAGAGCCTTGCGAAGGAATATCTAAACAACCAACCAAATGCATCATAGTGGATTTACCGCTCCCGCTTGTTCCAGTAATAACCACGAACTCACCTTTGTAAATCGTTAAATTAACTTCGTTTATTGCATGAACTTGAACCTTCCCCATTTTGTAAGTTTTCATTACATTTTTTAATTCTATTACTTTACTTTTCATTTTAGATTGTTGACTAATTTAATTTCTGAACTTGTTGAGAATCAGGCATTCTTTGCGTTAATTGAGAACAATATTCATGGTCAGAATCTATTTGTCTGCAATAATAAAAACACAACATTCTATTTTCCTGATTATCACAATAAGTTGTGATTTCATTAATATCTGTGGTACCTTCAAAAAAAGAAGTTACACTTTGAATTTGAGCATCGCTAAGTTCCATTTGAGGAAAGTCCCCTCTAACTCCTTGTCTTGGATCATTGCTATGAAAAAAGAACATATATCCAAAGAATAAATTGCTTAGTAATAATAAAACTACTATTCCAATCAAAAGGGTATTATTTTTCATTGAAATAAAATTAAATTTCTTATTTTTAAGCAAGATGGACTTAACGTCCATTTAAAAATTAAAAAAAATAAGAATAAATTTATTCAGAACGAGGACAATCTCCTCTGCCCAATTTAAATCCAGCCTTCATTCCTTTTCCAAAACCATATTCTTCTTGAAGTTCTTCAACTTTTGAAAAATCTCCAGATTCTCTTGCTTCTTGCATTGCTGTTCTAAATTCAGACATTTCTTGATGCTGTTCTCTTATTGTATTAAAGTTTTCTTCTGTTATCTGAGACTGCATCTTCGCAATTTTCTCTTCCATTAGAGATTTCCATGTTGCATAATCTCCGTATGAAATAGCTATTTGCATTGCTTCTTGTTGTTCTTGCATTGCTGTCCTTTCTTCTTCAGTCATGTCGTGATTCATAAATCCATTACCAAAACCAAATGCAGAAACCATTCCAACTCCCAAAATAGCAACAAGAGATAAAGCAACAATTCCTAAAACATATTTTTGTTTCATTTTATACCTCCTTTCAATTTTATTTTTCATATTTTTCTTAGAAGAAATTTATTTTTAAGGAAGATGGACGTAAAGTCCATTTAGATTATAAAACCTTAAATATCTCTTTTTCTATAATTAATTACAAAATGCCACCAAGAATAATGCAACAATTTGCAATGCAAAGTTTCTCAACAGAAGTAATTTATTCATTTGTGATTATAGCTTGTAGTTTAATGATTTACTTTGGAACAAAAGAACTTTATGAACTAAGTAATCATAAAGGAATTAAATATTTTAGACAGGCATTTTTATTTTTTGCCTTAGCTTATTTTTTCAGGTCTTTTATTAAATTGATTGTATTTTATTTCAACGCACAAGGAATACTATCAATTTCACCAAGATTATTTAATCCATTGATAAGCCAAATAACTTTGATATTTTTCTTATATTTTAGTGCTAACAGAATCTTAGATATCTCCCCAAGAACATTCGCCCCCTTATTTAGCCAGATAACTTTGCTCCTATTCATGTATTTTAGCTCAATGGCAATTTTTTATTTATTATATAGTGTGATGTGGAAAAAATGGAATGGGAATGATAAAAAAGTTTACTTATTCCACTTATTTGCTTTTGTTATTTCATTATTTATTGTCATATCTGGGAATGCTTTAGCCTATTTAGGAGTAAATTTATTATTGTTCTTTATCGTTCTTTTTGTAGTTTATACATCTTACAAAAACAAAAAGAAGAAAACAAAAAGTCATAAACATAATTTGTATATCATTTATTTATTGCTTTCTTTCTTCTGGATATTAAATATTATAGATATTTTAATTCCAAGTTTTTTCCAGAACTTTCAGATGTTTGTTTATTTAGCATCTTCAACAATATTTTTTATTATGGTCTATAAGGTTCTTAAAAAAGCAGGTTCTTCTTAAAATGGCGAAAAGAAATAAATTAGAGATTATCCAAAATATCTTAAAAATAATACAAGAAAACCACAATTCCATTAAACCAACTCCCTTGTTAAGACAATCAAATATTTCAACTACAAGATTTAAAGAGTATTTTAATGATTTAATTAAAAAAAAAATTATTAAAGAAATAAATCACAAGGAGAACAAATATATCTCTTTAACAGAAAAAGGGTTTAAGTTTTTAGAAAAATATAGAACAATTATCAATTTTATTGATGAGTTTGAATTATAATCACTTCACCCAACACCCCATTTCTACTTACCCATTCATTTAATCTCCACTCGAATTACCACCCCATCAAACTTAGGCAAATATTTCTCTTATAGTCAATCATGAGTAGCCCCACCAGGATTCGAACCTGGGTCTCATCCTCCAAAGGGATGAATCTTTGACCACTAGACCATGGGGCTTCTTAAATTCCATCTCTTAACCTTCTCAAGATGCCTATTATTATTGAAACCAACTAGTTTTAAAAACTTTCCAATTTCAGATTTTTTAGTTATATAGATGTCTTTATTACTTATCTTGGAACAATTAATACCTAAGTCCAAAAGACCATCTTTAACATCCTGCAACAACCTTTGGTTAAAATTTGTAAAACAAATTTGATGTGAATTTTGTCCAGTTAACTTATATACAGAACCATCAGTATCATAAAGACCCCTTAAACATGCCCTAAGATAATTTTTATTTTTCTTTATCCAAGATGGAATTCGAAGTCTATTCTTAATTTTATCTCCTGGAGGAAATCCTTTTTTCTCTAAAAATTCTACCAATTGGGATCCAAAGGCTTCTATTAACATATAATTCCTATTTTTAAAAAATTTACTATTTACTTTTATATTAAACAAATCTTGAATCATCGGTTTTAAGTAATCTAAATGATATCCCTTATCTAATCTTGAATCCCCAACAATTCTTATTACATAAACCCCTCTTTTATCATTTCTCGAGTTATAATATTTGGTCCTATGAGAATTCCCGTCACCAAGCATTGCCCCATAAAATTCTGCTAATTGAGCCGAATTTTTGGGTTTTTTAATCTCTTTAAGATTACCTTTGGATTTTAACCCTCCTTTGGACCTCCCCAATTATCTTCTCTCCTTTCAAGAACAAATTTTTTATATTTCTCTCCTTCATCTAACGAATTATAAATTTCTTCACTAATCAAAGAAGTCTCTTCAACATATGCCTTCAATCTGCCTTCCTTTATTTTGAGCAAATCAGCCAACTGTTTCCAAGTTAAACCCCTCTCAGTCTTAAAATTCCGAATTAATTTATGTTGTTTGCCCTTAACAAATTTCAACCTCATAAACAATTAAAAAAGATGAACTATATAATTTTATTGTTTGACCACTAAACTGCTATTATTTAAAAACCCTATTATAATAAAGAGTCCGGTTAACCTCTTGTTTCTTTGGATTAACCCACCCAAATATCTTTCTCAGTTTATTTTTCTCCGGTTTCTCCCCGACAAGAACCGCAGCCAGCCTCCTATACTCCTCGCTAGCCCTAGATTTTGGTTTAAATAACGTGGAGGCCTTCCCTTTAGACAATGCCCTCAATACATCAATATCATGAGGAATAACCGCCATTATGGGAACCTCGATAGTGTCTTCTATATCTTTCAAAGAAATCTCAAAATCTTTATCATAAACCTTATTCAAAATCAAACCAGATATGGGGGTCCCCCTTTGAACCGCTAACTTAATCGCCCTTAGGGTATTACTCAGAGTAGGTTTATCCGGGGTTGCCACGACCAGTATCTCATCACTTGCAAGCATAACTCCTAAAGTTTCCTCATCAAGACTAGGAGAAGAATCTAAAATAATAACATCATACCCCTTTCTTAAATAATTTATCCTATCCTTAAGCTTCAAAGGACTAAACTCCATCTTTTCTGTAGTAGAAGCCGGAATCAAATGAAAATCATCCAATTCATAAACCGCCTCACTAGGCCTAATCTGTCTTGTCATGACATGGTGTAGTGTGGTGGTAGGTTCTATAATATTAAAATGCAAACCCAGATTCGGAGCCGAGAAATTACCATCTACCAAAAGAACTTTTTTACCCAAACTAGAAAAAGCCCCACCCAAGGCAGCAACAACAGAGGTCTTTCCAACGCCCCCCTTAAGACTAACTATTCCAATAATCTTTGCCATTTCCCTCCTTATTTAGACTAATTTTATTAAAGCAACTCCCAAACACATTAAAATACGTCTACGCATAAAATAAGCTCCCTGCATTTAAATAACTTTTCTGTCACGAAAAGCTTTAAAAGGGTATTTCCCCATGTAAAAAGATAATGGAAAAAACCAAGAAAAAAACGGAAGAAACAGAGAAAAAGGCAACACAAAAGCAACTTTCACAACTGGAATTTGAAAAAAAAGTAGTAGAACTAGCAGAAAAAGGTTTTACCTCTGAGAAGATTGGGGAAGAACTTAGGCAACAAGGAATTCACCCAAAAGACTTTTCAAAAAAAATATCAAGGATACTCAAGGAGAAAAAAATATATACAAATCCGGATCTTAAAAATATTGAAAAGAAGTTGGATAACTTAACAAAACACCACGAAAGTAATAAACAAGATAAAAGAGCAAAAAGAGAAAAAGACAGAATATTTTCACAAGTAAGGAAGCTCAAGATGTATTTTAAAGTTCCGTTAAAGTAAATAATAGCTATTCTAAAAATGGGTGAAGTAATAGGCTCTCTAGAAGTACAAATAGATTCTGTGGCAAGTCAGTTCTTAGAGGAATCAAAAACCAAAGAGGTCTTGGTAATCAGCCACTTTGATACAGATGGCATTTCTTCAGCAGCAATAATGGGAAAAACCCTAAAAAAACTAGATATTATTTTTTCTCTAAAGATAGTAAAAAGTCTAAAACCAGAATTAATAGCAAATCTTCCTGAAAACAAAATAATTCTTTTCCTGGATTTGGCTTCCGGGAGCCTAAGCCATATACAAAATTCAAACCTAAAAAAAGTCTTCATAATAGACCACCACGAAATAGACACAATAGTTCCAAGCAACGTTAGAATAGTAAACCCTCAATTAAACGGAAAAGAAAAAATAAGTTCCTCCGGATTAGTCTATCTTTTCTGCAAAAAATTATCTCCAGAAATAAAAAATTTTGCAAAACTGGCCATATTGGGGATGGTCGGAGATCAAATGGAGAAGGAAATTGATAAACTAAACCACGAGATACTTGACCACGGAGAAATAAAGAAAAAACGGGGTTTATTAATATACCCCGCAACCCGGCCACTAAACAGGACTCTAGAGTATGCTTCTCACCCATACATCCCAGGAGTAACCGGAGATCAAAAAGGGGTTATTGAGCTTCTAAGGGAGGCGGGATTAGCTCCTAAAACAGGAAAATACAAAAGTGTATTAGAATTAGATTCGGAAGAAATGGAAAGACTCGTAACCGGAATAATGTTAAGAAATCCAAAAGCGAGATACTCTGAAATAATAGGTGATGTTTTTCTAATAAAAATGTATAATAAACTTGAAGACGCCAGAGAGTTAAGTGCAATGGTAAATGCCTGTTCAAGATTTGGAGAATCAAATACCGCATTACAATTATTAATGGAAGTTCCAAAAGCAAAGAAAAAAGCAGAATCAATATACATAAAGCACAAACAAAACCTTATATCTGGATTAGATTTTGTATCAAAAGCAGAAAAAATAAAGGGAAGAGGGTATATTATAATAAATACAAAAGACAACGTTAAAGACACCATAGTGGGCACAATAGCAAGTATTCTTTCTTACTCTCCAGAATACACTGAAGGAACAATAATTACAACAATGGCCTACTACGAAGACAAGATAAAGGTTTCTTCTAGAAGTGTAGGAAAAAACGGAAGAAATGTTAGAGAAATACTCTCAAACATAATAAACCAGGTTGGGGGAGAAGTTGGAGGCCATGAATTTGCTGCAGGATGCATCCTTAAACAAGATAAAGAAGAAGAATTTATACAACTCTTAAAAAAGAACCTAGAAATAGAGATGATAAAAGTATAACAATAATTAAAAACATCAAAAAATCTTTCTTTTTATGATAAATCCTGAAAACATCATTCTTTTTGATATGGATGGAACCCTTTGTGATTACGATTTTGCAATGGAAAGAGATTATAATTTAATAAAAGGCCTTGAAGATCCTTCCTACACTCGAGTTGACAAAGAACACCCTTTAGTAAAAAGAAGAGTAAAACTCATAAGAAGCCAACCAGGGTGGTGGAGAAAACTACCCAAATTCAAATTAGGATTTGATATACTAAAAATAGCAAGAAAACTTGAATTGTCAATAAACATTCTAACCAAAGCCCCAGGAAGTGTGCCAATTGCCTGGACACAAAAAGCAGAATGGGATAGATAAAACCCTTCTAAGAGTTCCAATAACAATGACCGGAAACAAAGGACTAGTATACGGAAAAATACTTGTTGATGACTTCCCCCCATACATAGAAGCATGGTTAAAACATCGACCAAGAGGACTTGTCATTATGCCTGCGCACAGATGGAATGAAAAATTCCAACACCCAAATGTTTTAAGATATGATGGAAACTCTCAGCAGTTAAAGAAAATAAAAAAAGCTATGAAAATTGCAAGAGATAGAAGACCTCACGAACCGCTAGACCTAACATCGCTCCGAAGCATTTAAAACTCCATTATTTCTCAATAAAATATGGCAAATCTAGAAGTTGGGGACATAGTATTGTGCATCGTAGACAGGATAGTCGGAACAGTTGTTTTTGTAAGAATTGATGGAAACGGGGAGGGTTCAATAATCACAAGCGAGATAGCCCCAGGAAGAATAAGAAATCTGAGGGACTATGTTGTTCCAAAAAAGAAGATTGTATGTAAGGTGTTGAGAATATCTGGAGACAGAATAGATTTATCCCTAAGGAGAGTGACTCAAAAAGAGCAAAAAGAAGTTTTTAATCAAGAACAACAAGAAAAAGGTCACAAAAGCATATTAAAAAGTGTTTTGGGAGAAAAAGCAAAGGAAATAATAGAAAAAATAACAGAAAAAGAAAGACTTTATGATTTTCTTGAAGAAGCCAAAATCTCTCCAGAAAAACTTGAAAAGATCATTGGAAAACCAGATTCCAAAAAAATACTAGAAATACTCAACAAACAAAAACAAAAAACATCCATAGTAAAAAAAGAATTCAATCTAACTACAGAAAAATCAAACGGAATATCTTTAATTAAAGAAATATTGGAAAAAATAAAAGATGCAGATGTGAGATACATCTCGGCCGGAAAATATTCTATAAAAACAGAAGCTTCAGATCTAAAAAAAGCCGATAACATGCTCAAAGAAACCCTTCAAGAAGTTGAAAAACAAGCAAAAAAACAAGGACTTACATTCTCTATTAAAGAGAAGTAACTGTCACCCCAATATTTTTATTGTTATTAAAAAGCGCAAACAAAACACTTAAATACCCCAAAAAAGTTTCAAGAGTATGGATAACAACCTATTAGAAAAAGACAAGATGCACGCAATTGTCCTCGGTATAATCTTTGATCCGGCTGAAAAAAAGATACTTATAGGAAAGAGAGAAAACGACCCAAATCTTCCTAATTTAAGCTGGTGTTTCCCCGGAGGCATCCTAAAACCAGGAGACGAGGTTGATAAAACACTCAAAGCACACGTCAAAGCCAAAACAGGATATGACATAAAAAACTTGGGTGCAATATTCTCAAAAATATATGATGAGAAAGAAGACCTTTTAGCAGTATATTTCCTTACACAAGTTTTTGCGGGAGAAGAGAATCCCGGAGGCAATCTAACAGAACTCAAATGGGTTTCTCCAACAGAGCTAGAAACATACTTTACCACTTCTTTTAATAAGAAACTACAACAATACCTATTAGATTTGATTTAAATGAATAACCCCGCCCTAAAGGGCAAGGTATCAAGGATTAAAAACAAAATGTTAAAACAAGATAAAAGGTTATTAATAAAAAAATATCAGCGAGGAGTTGCTCAAAGTTATTCAGAGGATTATAGGTTAACAGAATTAAATTTTGAGG
>Ga0180007_10003292_pt1 | contig 18131 bp, 14 predicted proteins | sample MM_PC_MetaG_FD_121122 | JGI IMG/M metagenome (GOLD analysis project Ga0180007, IMG submission 121122) | Groundwater microbial communities from the Aspo Hard Rock Laboratory (HRL) deep subsurface site, Sweden - MM_PC_MetaG | ecosystem: Environmental > Aquatic > Deep subsurface > Groundwater... | reverse complement strand
GGTCGTTCAACCAACCTAGTTATTAACGCTCAATATAGCAGTCAGGTAATACTTTGTCAATGTAGGCAGTGGTTATTTATTGAGTAATGCGTTTGTTTGCTTTATTTTTTTATTGCCCCCACGCCAATAGTTTTGTAATAGTTTTTGGTTTTAGGTTTTAGGATTTTGGTCATTTAGTCATTGGAATTGCCTGCTCCGTACTATGAACATAGTGAAGAGTTTACGGGGTTTGGTTATTGAAAATTGGTAGTTGGTTGTTCCCGCCTTCGGCGGGCCGGGATTGATTTTCCGCGGAAATACCATTGACGCAATACCGCGTTGGTGCTACGGTGGAAGTGAGGAAAATAAAATAAAAAAGACCTTTGAAAAAGGCCACAATCAGGAAAGATTGAGGTGATTTACCATGCCTAAAAAGTGGAATAGAGAGAATCGTAATACTGAAATACTGTAACACTAGGAGGTGTGTTATGTATCGGAAGGTTGCATTACTAACAGTGATTTTCGTGATGGCTATGTTCGTAGCCTGCGAGCAAACCGGCGACGAAAATCCAGTGTCACCTGATTCGGGACATGAAACCGTAATTGGAGACAACGTCCGGGTCATTGATGATCAAGCTGGCCTGAATATGACCGGAATGACTGATTCAACTTTAGAGTTTAGTTATTCTGGGGCAGCGCCGGAAATTTCAGAAAATGACATTGTTGTCGGAACTGAACAGGGAGGATATCTCAAAAAGGTTATTTCGGTAACGAAAGACCCAAATCTACTGAAGCTGCGCGTTGGAGAGGTAACTCTGGCTGATGTGATCCGTAAAGGTGTTATGGATACAACACTACAGGTGAAGATCGGGTCGGATGTTGAGTCGACTCCGGGTACTATCAGTCTGTCAGCAGTGGATGTCGTTGACATTGCGTCTGGCGTGATCCTGGCTGAAAAGTACATAAATCTCGATAACAAGGTACTGTTTAACGGAAGCAGCGGCGGGGTGGATCTGCTTGTCAAGATCACCAAGGGTGTCATTGATTTTCAGTCAGAGCTTGACGTTGGTTTCGAGTTTGACTGGGGAATCAAGGAGTTTCATACTGTTGTGAATAGTGACCTTGATTTTGACTTTGACGTTTTTATCGAATCTTCCCAGAAGTTTGACCTTTCACGGGAGACTTCCCTAATCTCGTTTCATAAACAGCAGGTTATCGGTGCTGTTGGCATTGTTCCCATCTGGGTTGATGTGAATGTCGAATTCGTCGCTGGGTTTGAGGCGATCGCGTATGGCCATCAGACTGTCACTGGCGGGTTTGACAGCGATTTCTCGCTTGAGTTCGGAGCTCGGTACCAGAATGGCGCGTGGAAAGACGTTTGGGAATACGGCGCTAATTTCAATGAACATCCGATTGTGTGGGACAACGAAATTGGCGTCTACGCCAGAGTGTACGTTAGGCCGCAGATTGAGGTTAAGCTGGAATCCATAGTCGGTCCATATCTTGAGGTGGAGCCGTATTGTGCGTTTGAAGCGGAAGTCTATGATGCCAGGTCTTGGTCATGGGAGCTGTACGGTGGTATTGAAGGCAATCTTGGCTTTGAGGTAGCTATCCTTGATTGGCAGTTTGCCAATTATGATGCGTATCTTGAGAAGTGGGAGGTATTGATCGCTTCAGGCAGCGGACAGGATGAACCGCCAGAGGGCGATAATCCGATTGCTGACGCGGGTGGTCCGTACTATGGCAAGGTCAATGAGGAAATTCAGTACAATGGCGGCGGTTTCTCAGCCAATAGCTATATTACTGATTACTGCTGGGAGTTGATCACCAAGAGCACTTGCCAGAAAAATCCCACGGAGACTCCTTTTCAAACAGGTACCTATACCATTCGCTTAAAGGTTGAAGACAATAATGGCAACTTTAGCGATTGGGACAAGGCTACTGTGTATATCAGTGATGACGGCGACGACCCGGATGATCCAGATCCAAATGATGAACAACCCATAGCTGACGCCGGCGGTCCATACAGCACTAAGCTCAACGAGTCGATCGAGTTGAACAGCACGGGCAGCTATGATCCGGACGGCGACGAGATTACACGCTGGGATTGGGATTTTGCTGACGGAGAAAATTCTAGCCAGGAGAATCCGCGACACAGCTGGGATGAGGCCGGCGTCTACTTTCCGTCATTACGGGTATACGCTAATGGTCAGTGGAGTGAATGGGATGAATGCCGCGTGACTGTTGAAGAGGATGAACCAGAACCACAAACGGCGATGATTGAATTGGCCGTAAACCTTGAGCAAGCGCCGTGTTACATCAATGGCGAGTTAGTGGGTTACGGTGACTATCATGACGAGTATACGGTAGGCGAACGCTACGTGGTTTCTTGGGGTGAGGTTGAGAATTATCGTACGCCAAGCGGTGATGATTTTTACCTTACCGAAGACGGTTTTTCCAAGTACTATGAGTACGAGTTGATTGACGATGGACCGGATCTTGTACTTGATTCGTTAGTTATCCTGAACGCCAATCATGAACCACAGACCATCTTCTATCCCACACAGGCAATTTTTGCCGAGGCCTATTTGCGGAATACCGGCAGCGAGGATTACCAGATGAATTATATTCTGAGTGTCCTTGATGAGATGTCACGAGAGCGATTTCGAGACGAGGGGAACATATTGGTAAGAGTTGGTTATTCTCATGGCATTTCTTTTGATATCCGCCGTGATGGAATAGCATGGCCAGTCGGTCAGTATCGAGTCTTGTTTTCCGCTGATAGCATATCTCACGAAGAAGGGTTTGTCATTGAGCCGGGTGAATACGAGGACACTGTTGACGTCCGATTTGACGAGATTCGACTCACATTACCGATACGAGGCTACTATTTGGCGGGTGAACTCGTCCAGTGTTCCTTTGACTTTGTGAATTTAGGCAAAGAAGGTAACTGGAACTGGATCATTTCCGCGGTAGATTCCTCGAGCCGTGTTGTTTGGGAGTCGTGGGAAGAGGAGGATCAGTACGCGACAGAGAGCGGCTGGAACAGAAGTACTGGCTTAAATCTGTGGAGCGTAGCCACGACGCCGGGTGTCTGGAACATCCACGCGACTATTCTCAGCAACAGCACTACCATACCTGGTGAACGCCCTCAAGGGCTCGTTACCGCTGATACCAGCCTCAGTTTTGAAGTATATGATTCCACGGAATTGAAAGTGGAAGAGATTTATTTCACTAATGAGGATGGCGACCGCTTAACCTCGTTTGCTCCTGGTCAACCGTTTTATCTGATTGCAAAAGTCAGAAATACTGGTTCAAACTGCTATGTGGTGCTGCATCATTGGGTCGTTCTTCGTTCTGATGGCAGCCAGGTGCTGAGTGCGCGAGATCGTAACAGGGAGATTGTTGACTACGAGACCCGCGAGATTTCCACCTTTCTTTACAATGACACGGAATACTGGCCTGCTGGAAAGTACACGGTACTCTTTAGTCCAGAGGTTTTCCATGCATCTGCATCTGCAACGTTTCAGATTGTGGAGTAGGTAGTTAGTATATGGCACTTTGCAATCCGCTCTCTCTTTGAGGGAGCGGGTTTTTTTATCCCTGCTCCCACACCAATAGTTTGGTGTAAATTTCTAATTCCTAATTACCAATTTCTAATCAATGACTAATTATCCAATGTCCAATTTAATAATTTAGCCATTAGGCATTGGAACTTCCCTGATATTCATCAGGGCAAGGAATAGATATTAGATATTAGTCATTGCCGCCCATGGCGGCGATTTTTACGTCCAACTTTATAATTTTACCATTTGCATCGCTGGTACTGTCGGAAACAGCCTGGGTTAATCTGATTGGGACATTGTTGATCCCAGATAATTTTGGGTCAGCGACAGCCTGATCATTTTGGCCGCAGCTTGAACCCAAAATCAGAGCGACCAGCAAGGGCAAAGCCAAAATCAAAACACACAGTTTTCCCCGAAGAGACATTGCTCCTCCTTTGTTTTACGTTTACGGTTGCTGAGTACATTTGACTTAGAAGGTTCAAATATTAATAAATAATTGTATGATAAAATTTTTTTTTAAGGCTGTGAGTTGATTTAGTTTTTAATAAAAAAACTCTCCTGAAGAATCAGAAGAGTTTAAAGGTGCTTTTTCCATAGCATTGGATCAGAATGGTCCGTCAGGATCATTCAGGTGGTAAAACCGACCAGTAAGGGTGAGCCAGTAGCATCCTTCATATCCGTATACTAGAAATGCGTTTTGATCGGGAACCCAGGTGATTATTCTAGCGATATCATCAAACGCAAAACCGGAGCTGAATGTCCAGTTATAAGTTGTACCGATATGAAGCGAATCAGCTCCATTGTAATCCGAGCAATAGGCAAAGTGTTCCCCGTCAGCGGAAAAAGCCAAACGATAGAGGTAATCATCAATGACTTTTTGTGGGGCGCTTGATTGGCTGGGATTAAGTGTGTACAAACCTGACCTTGTTTTGTACACTAACAGGTCGTTATCCACCCAATTGAGATCAATCCATTCGTCATAAAGAGTACCGAAACGATCGGAAATCATTTTAGCACCCGTTCCATCAATCTTGACCTTGTAGATCCAGCATCTTGACTCCCATTCATGATGGGCAAAAGCAATCCATTGCCCATCCGGAGAAAAAGCCGGACTATGGTTATAACAATAGCCGCTGGTAGCGTAAACGAGTTTTACGTTCTGGGTTTGGGCGTCAAACAAGTAAATACCCTTGATGTAGACTCCCCAGGCTAGATAGCGGCTGTCAGCTGACCAGCGAAAGTCGTAAGCCCGGCTGCCGGCCGCTATAATATCTTTGACAATCGCTCCGGCTGAATTAATAACCAGGATATGAGTATCTCCAGTCAGTACTGCCACATACTGGTTATCAGGCGAACGCACAGGAGCGCTGCTGACTGTACCGATGTTGGCTGCTAAAACCACCGGATCAATACCATCAAGCTGGACAGTATAGAGCGATTGTTCGTGCCCATAGACAAAGGTATGACTCGGGCAGGGTTCCAGCGTGATATTCCAGTGGTTCACAATGTCCGCATCCCGATGTTCAAAAACTTCGTGATACGGAAAATAACCGGCATAGCGAATCCAAATATCGCGCGGCCGCAGACCCCAATAGAGACTGTCTAAGAGACAGGGCGTGTAATCATAGAAATTACCCTGCACATACACGGACGCCCCCGACGGTTCACTGTTGATGTATAGTTTGGTGGGGTGCGCTGTCAGGTAAGCCTCAACTTCAGTAGTGTCATTTATGTCCACCCACTCGTGGCTTTCCCACGGATTATAGTTTTCCATGGTCAGTATGATATTGTGGCTTCCTCCCGTCGCGTTTATGTATTGTGGTGTAAACAGGCCGGTATTTTTTTGGTCTAGATGAATAAGCGCCCCAGTAGGTTGGGAAGTGATATGCAGAACACCATGCGGGCCGTCGTCCGGTCCAACGCCATTTTCACTGCAGCTAAACATCAGCAGACTGCAGGTAATCATTGTTAAGAAAATCAGCTGTTTCATAGCTATACTCCTCTTCAAGTCAGTAGAGTGTTTTATTAATGATCTATTTATTATTATACTACCTTAAGGTAAATAAGTTATTTTGTCAAAGGTAAATGTTTTTAGATAAATAATTAGGCTTGTCTTGCCCCCCACGCCAATAGCCCTTAATTACCGGGGTGTAATTTTTTAATAATTTTATTGGTGAGGGGATTATTTTGTTGACGGCTTGTTGACAACTTTTATTTTTTAGTATATACTAAAGTTGTCAACTAAATAAATATATGGATATTAAAAAACTTATATTAGAGCGGATAAAAGATAAAGGCTGGGTAAAATCAGCCGAGATAATTAAAAAAACCGGGTTTTCAAGGGAATACGTGGGCCGTTTTTTGCGCCAGCTGCAGGAGGAAGGCATAATTGTCATGGTCGGCAAGGCTAACCAGGCCAGGTACGTGGCAGCCAATTCCCGGGCAGTCAATAAGGCCAAACAGCTCATCTTGAGCAAGCGGCTTACCTTGCAAAATAAAAACCTAAAGGAGGATCTGGTACTGGAACAGCTTAAGCGTGAAACCGGCATTTGGCTGGGTTTGCCAGGCAACACTTCGGCTATTCTTGATTATGGCTTTACTGAAATGCTGAATAACGCCATTGAGCATTCGCAGTCAAAAAAAATCACGGTGCAGATCAGCCACGGCCCGGGCCAGATAGTGTTTGAGGTGGTTGACCAGGGAATCGGAATTTATAAAAATATCATGCGCCGGCACAAGCTTGATAATCAGGAACAGGCCATAGAAGAATTAATGAAAGGCAAGCAGACTACCATGCCCCGGGCCCATTCCGGGGAGGGCATATTTTTTTGTTCAAAAGTCGCGGATATACTGCTGATACAGGGCAGGGACAAGTCTTTGGAGTTTAATAATATTATTGGGGATATTTTCGTGAAAACACGCCACAGCCGGACCCCAGGCACGCGCGTTGTTTTTCGCCTGTCGCCAAAGACCAAAAAGTCGCTGGATTCTGTTTTCCGCAAATACAGCGACGGCGCTTTCACTTTTTCAAAAACTCAGGTTAAAGTGAAAATGTTTTCAGGAAAATCCGATTATCTTTCGCGTTCACAAGCCCGTCGCTTAGTCAGCGGGCTGGATAAATTCAAGACGATAATTCTGGATTTCAGCCAGGTACCGGCAATCGGGCAGGCTTTTGCCGATGAGGTGTTCCGGGTGTTCCAAAAACGGAATCCTGAGATCGCCATCCAGCCAATCAATATGAATGAAGCAGCCAGGTTTATGGTTAACCGCGCGCGGACAGTTAGGTAAGCCCCCACGCCAATAGTTTTGTAATAGTTTTAGGTTTTAGGTTTTAGGATTTTGGTCATTTAGTCATTGGAATTGCCCGCCCCGTACTATGAACATAGTGAAGAGTTTACGGGGTTTGGTTATTGAAAATTGGTAATTGGTTGTTCCCGCCTTCGGCGGGCCGGGATTGCTTTTTTATTTGACTATTAATAGAATTTTTTGTAAGTTAAAGTACTTTGGAATTATCGGTCATTGACAATTAAATATCGCAAATAGGAGGTTTTTAATGCATTCAATGGCACACACGGGTGATAACCATCACCCAAGAGGTTTTAAGTTCATCTTCTGGGGTGAACTGGCAGAACGCGCGAGCTTCTACGGAATGAAAGCTCTGCTGGTCATGTACATGATCGAGAAGCTAGGGTATTCCGATGCGAACAGCGCCACCATTGCGTCATTCTTTACTGCTGCCTGTTATATCCTGCCGATCATCGGCGGTATTATCGCAGATCGGTGGCTGGGGAAATTCAAGACCATCATCTACTTTGCCATTCCGTATATCTGCGGACATCTTATTCTGGGGACGTTCACCGCTGAACTCGGCTTGTATGTGGCGCTGGCACTATTGGCAGGCGGATCCGGCGCAATTAAGCCGAACATCACCACGCTCATGGGTCTGATGTACGAGAAGGAGGGAAAGTCGCATCTTATGTCACGGGCCTTTTCCCTGTTTTACATGTCGATCAACATCGGCGCAGCTTCGACCATGATGACCCTGCCGTTTATACGCGATCACTACGGGTACAGCATTGCTTTCATGGCTCCTACCGTTTTAATGGCGGTCTCACTCGGGATTTTTTATCTCGGTAAACGGCATTATCCCATGGAGGATGTGCGCAAGCTGCAGCTGAAAGTCAAAACAGATGACGAGCGTCGTGAAGAGCTGGCGGTCCTGGGTCGTTTGTCCGGAATCTTTATTCTCATTACTTTCTTTTGGTCGATCTTTGACCAGTCCTACTCTACCTGGACCCTGTTCGCGCGCGATTACCTGGTGCTCGATACGTTCATCGGCCACATCCCCCCGGACGCAATTCAGGGCGTGAACCCCATTTTGATCGTCATGATGACGCCGTTTTTTACCTGGCTCTGGAGAAAAACAGACCGTGATGAAGAACACAAGCTGTCATCGCCCAAGAAAATGCTGATCGGTTTTATTCTGACGATTTCATGTATGGGCCTTATGTCGGTGGCCGGCTATGCAGCGGCTGCCAGCAAGATCTCGATCATGTGGGAAGTTGCTGCCTACATCATGATTACCGCGGCAGAACTTTGTATTTCTGTCATCGGTCTGCAGCTGGCTTTTGAGGAGGCACCCGAGCGGATGAAGTCGTTTATCATGGGGGTTTTCCTCTTCACCGTGTTTATCGGTGACATTCTGGCCGGTTTTTTCGCGAGAGCGTATACGGTCATAGCGCCGGGAAATTACTTCGGCCTGATGACCATTATGGTTACCATCGTAGCGATCCTTTTCTATTTTGTCGGCAAGCGTTTCGAACGCCGAAGGGCATAAACGCTGCTTTCAATTTTAACTTGCCGAGTCCCTGCTGTGGTAGCGGGGACTTTTTTTATCCTTGCCCCCACGCCAATAGCTATTATATAAAAGGCTTTTACTTTTGACATAGTTTCACGTATCCGCTAAGATGACATAATCTAAAAAAATTAAGAGAACCTTTTTACTGCAATCGTCAGAATATATAGGAGGTGACGATGGAAGCTCCGAAGTTAGCGGCACTCGCGCGCACGTGGGTAGTCAGGATGAATGAACACGATGTAGAGGCAGTGCTGGCTCTCTATGCGGATGATGCTGAACATGTCAGCCCAGCGCTCCGTGTACAGCAGCCGGAGACCAATGGTATCATGTCCGGGAAGGATAAACTAAGGGCATGGTGGACGGATGCATTCAGCCGTCTTTCCACGCTTCGGTATGAACTTAAGTCGGTCACGGCTCAAGCTCCGGATAGGGTGGTTATAGAATATGAGCGCTTTGTCGATGGCGAAGAAACCCTCCGAGTAGCGGAGATTTTCGAGATCAACGATGCCGGGCTCATCAAGAGGTCGCGCGTGTATCGCGGATAAAGATCGAGCAATTCTCCAGCTGATTGTTTTTTCGGCAAAAATAGGGTCTCGCACAGTGTGAGACCCTATTTTATTAGTTGATTTTTAGCTTCATTGAGAATAAAATACAGGTATGGTGAGTTTTTTGTAACCTCTATATGGAAGGGGGTGAGTTTTATGAAAAAAACACTGGTGGTACTTGCGGTGATTATTGGTGCAACCGCGCTGACAGCAGGGGCCGTGAAAGCGTATGCAAACCGTGACATTACCGCAACGCTCGGTGGTGCTCCGGGCGATGTTTTTAATGTGGACGGTACGCTCGGCGTCAGCGCGCTGAGGGTCGGCGCGCAAGGGATGGGCGGCGTCACGCAGTTTAACGGTACCATTATCAATAATACAACACAGGATGGCGCAGACCTGCCCGTGACTTTCGGCGACAATGTGCGCATTGACGGCCGGGTGTACCGGGGGGCAGGGGACGGGCCGTACGACGACAAGCCGTTTATCATCAACGATAATGCATGGGTCGTTGGCGATCTCGAGGTGACTGGCCGGCTGCAGATCGGGCGGTCGATCGATGGGAACGGCGTCGTCACGACGGGAACGATTTCAGACCACGCTGTCACGGATACGCTCCATGCGGCAGACAGCAACCTTGAGACCACGGCAACAGAAGACGACCCAGACGTTCTCCTCGAAAAGAGCGGTACCAATGGCGAGAGCACGGTTTTTTGCGCATTCAGCGGTTACTTCACTACCGACACTGACGGCGGCATGGTTGCCGCGTATCTCCTCGTTGACGGAGAGGAGGTGCACTCGACCATTCGCGCAGCAGTCAGCCCCCACGCGTATGATATGTTTAACGTGAGCTTCAATACAACCGTATCCGTAGAGTCGGGAACCCATGAATACCAGGTGGTCTGGTATACTGACAGCGGCGCTACTGCTACGATGTATAACGGATCGTTCGACACGATTGAGTTGAAACGGTAGGCGTCCAGCAATCGCGAACCTCCAGATCAGTCCGGGGGTTCGTTTTTTTTACACCATTGTCGTGTGCCCGCTTCACGTTTTTTAGTGGATTCCCCCACATCAATTATGGGGGCCTGCCCGCCGATTTATTCGCCGAAGCATTTATGCGTAGGCGGAAGCCCGAAGGGTGTTAGGTGGACCTGTGCGCCGTAGCTTTAGCGAAGGTGGGACCTGTCCTCCGTAGCACGAAGTGCGAAGGAGGATTGATTTTTTGGTGGGAAAATGGGATGATTTGTATGTATAATAATATATTTAATTAATAAGTTAATAATATAAAGATTTTAGTTATTTTTACTAACAACTATGTTGATAGAAAAATTTGAAAAATTTTTAAAATCTATAGATCTATATACTTATCGCGAAAAATATAGACCAATAAAATTAGTTGAGATGGATTTACCCAAAGAAATCCAGGCAATAGCGACACTGTATCAAGTTTATTGGGACCAGAAAAAGTTTTTAAATTATGATGATTTTTATCATATATATTTTAGTAAACACGAAAAGGAAATTGAAATTTTTAGAAAGAAAATAACCATGTGTGAAGATTGCTTTTATCGTGGTCTGCCAGCAAGGATATACCGTACTTGGGCAAGTATAATTACTCAAATACACGCTGGTTATGTTGCAGAATCAGTTTTTGGGGATGGCACAGTTGCAATGTCCGCTGAACTGGATCATCAGGGCGCAGATTTTCAAGTTGTCTATAAAGATATAATCCTTAATTATCAGGTTAAAAAAACAACCTTCAGTCGAGAAGTAAGGCGAGAAAAAAAATCTAAAAATCAATTAAAAGGAGAGTTTATTGATATTAATTACGAAGTGCCGAGTTATGATTACTTTGAAAACCCAAAGAAAAAAGATGGTTCGTATAAATTACCTTACGTAAGATTTAAAAATAATAAAGAGCTAACACTTTTTCCTAATGGGTTTGTTGTATTCACCCCACTAGTTTTTGAAAAGAAAAAATCTGAAATAGATAAATCAAAGTAACTTTGGGGAATGCTTAGTATTTTCTAGATATTTATTAGCAATTTTAATATAGGTAGGATTAACCTCAAAACCAATATAGGATTGGCCTAATTCTTTTGCGGCTACGCATTCGGAACCTGTGCCAACAAAAGGTACCAAAACAACGCCACCTTCTTTTGGCATTGCAGACAAAATAAGTTTACGTGATATATTAAGTGGTTTTTGTGTTGGATGTTTAATTATTTTATGTTTTATATGTTTTTTTAACTCTCTTGGTTCATAAACTTCATTGCAGGTTTTACATATAAACCATCTTTCATTCATTCCAGCACCTCCAGCTAGAGCTGGTATTTTTATTACATCACGAGGCAAGGCGCCTCCTTTATGTGCTTTATATATAGTCTCTTTTCCACTACTACTAAAACGTCCGGCCGTCCCTTTTCTTACTTTACCCGCGGCTCCATTTAAAAAACCCTCGGTATATGGCTCCCTTATGCTATCTCTATTAAAAATTGGTTTATTTTTCCAGACACAAATTATCGCTTCATGACCTCTTTGCCAAAAATTTAATGAAGCTACATTTTTATTCGTATAATGCCATATAAGCCAACGCTTGTTGATTTGAATTTCTACAGACAGATAAGCAAGTATTTCACTGAATCCATAAATAAACATAGTACCTGTTGATTTCATTACACGTATTGATTCATCAATCCATTCTTTGCACCATGCTACGTAATCGTGTAATTCTCGTTTATCTAAATTATTCCCAAAATCTTTTCCAATATTATAAGGCGGGTCAGCAATAATAATATCGCAACTTTCATCTGGTATTTTTTTTAATTCTTTAATAGCATCACCTAAAATAATTTTGTTAAGAGGAAGCGATTTAGCTCTTACTATTTTTTTTTCTATTAAATGATCTTTTAGGTGTAAATCATTAATATTCTTTATCACGTCAATTACAATCCCTTGAATTTCTATCTCGTCCTCGTTTTTTAATAAAATTGAATTATATTTTTTATTTGCTGGCTGTAAACGAATTTGGCTTTTCTCTTTGAAATATTTTTTTAAAGTTGCTTCATTATTATTTAAAAGTGCTATAACTTTTTCTCCATTTTCTGCAGTTTTCTGATGTCTAACTAACACAATATCATTATTAAAAATATTTTCTTCTATCATACTGTCACCACGTACACGTAGGGCGTATACTTTATCATAATTTTGCACTTTAGTTTTAGGGATTGCGATACTTTCTTTTATTTCAATGGCCTCTATTGGTTGTCCTGCAGTGATCAATCCTTTTAATTGTATGCTAATCATACCGCCATTTTCTTGTATTTCTATACCTCGTGCTGAATGCTCACTTTTTGATAGGTAACCCTTGGCAGCTAATGCTTCAATATGCTGGTGGACTGTGGAGAGTGCGGACAATCTAAAATGCCGGCGTATCTCCTCAAAGGTAGGGGAATAGCCGTTTTCGTCTATATATTCAGTAATATAATCCAGTATTTGTTTTTGTCTTTTTGTAAGACTAGCCATTTTATTGACAAGTATTATTTTTAAGAGGTACACTGGTATTATACCGAAAATCTACCGAAGTTGGAAGGGGCTAGTTATCCACAATTAATAATTAACCAAATCGATATGTCATCAGAATATAAATGTGGAAATTGCGAAGAGGAATACGAGATTGATGAAAACGGCAAACCTATACAGGAATGTCCAAATTGTCATTCTCCTGAAGTGGTTAAGGGATTTAAGGATGAAAATAAAGGGGGTGAGAAATAATGGCACATAGAGGAAAAGTAGGGCAAACTAAACATGACAAAAAGGTTTCGCAGCGATTAGATTTCTATAAGGAAAGAGGCTTTCGTACATGGGCCGATTTACCAAACAGGGCTAAACCACCAAAAGTTGGTGGCCGAATACCAGATATTTATGCTCGTAAAAAGAGTAAATTATTTGTTGAAGAAATTGAGACTCCTGTAACGAGGAATACTGATACAAAACAGCATCAGCAATTAAGAAAAGGCACAAAGGATCTTGGTGGAAAGTTTAATATTAAAATTGCAAAATAACCCCCCAAACCCTTAAGAGGAATTCAAAATATGAATAATCAGGATATTCTTAACAATATTACTAAGGAGCTTAGTTCTTTTAATTTAACAAATAATGATAAAATTGTTTGGTTAAAAGAGAAGGGCGAACAAATAATTAAAATATGTAGTGATTTATCTGATTCGTGGAGTAATTCATTTGCAGGATGGCATGGCAGAATGTATTATAAAAATTTTGAGAAACCATCAATAAGGCAAAGATTTAGTCCTGAATGGGGCGGGATAAATGGTATTCCTGATGGTTGGTCTGAAAAACAAGCAGACGAAGTAAAGGTGTTTATTGAGAATAAAATGAATGATTCCTTTGATCTTAATCATTTTGAAAAGGAAACCCTTGAGTTTATAGATATTATAAAATCCTCACAAACAAAAATAGTTGGGTTGTTTTATTCACTTGATCCACAGGAAGAGCATAATAAGTCGTTATTACAAACAGTTGAAAAGTTTATATTTGGGCGTGCAAAAAATAAATTTATTCAACAAAACATTCCAGGAAATGTGATGACGCGAGATGCCAATGCTCTATCTGAAGGGATTTGTATCCCCCCGCATTTGTATTATCAAGCAGTCGGCGTTCAAGCAGAATCCGCAGCAAAGGGTACAAAAGAATTCATTGATTTATCAACAAGGCTGATAATACAATTACATGAAAACATCCCTCGTAACCTAAAAAGGGAGGGGAGCATCCCAGAAAAAATATTATCAATAACTAGCTTATTAAAGGAGCAGCTACGGAAATTAAATAAACCTGTGTATATTTCAACTCCGGATCATAGGGAATGTAAAGAATGGATAAGTGAAACAACTGCAACATTATTAAAATTTGATAAAGAAACTGGTGTGTATTTTTCGGAGAGTAGTAAATTTATTGATGATCAATACGATGAATCGATAAGAAAAAATTACCTTAATTTAATGGAACGAATACTTAGAAATGCTGTCCATGGTGTAAAGCGTTCAGATTTAAAAGTAGAGATTGATAATGTACCCCGTTCTGTAAAGTATTTCAGTGAGATACCTGAAAATGAAAAAATTGATACACTTATTAATGAAGTAAATAATGTGTTAGATAAAGAAAAATTCCCTAATTTAATAGCGCACCAATTTCGAACTATCTTACGCTTATCATTAATTTTTTGGTGGGAGGATAGAAAAAAACAAGCTTTAACCGAAAATCAAAAAAATTACCTAGATAACCTTATCAAACACACTATTAATAATGCAACTTCTGTTGATAAAAAGTCCGGATCAAAGATTGCAAAGCAATTAATTGAAATTAATAAATACAAGACTCTAACAGATAGATTAATTCATGATCAAAAGACCATCGTGGCTGATCTCGAATTAAATGGATACATGACGATTTTAAAAAACATTCTTTCATATTGTTTTAGTGAATAATTTATTTCCTCACAATTTCCATTGAGTAAAAATAACCCCCATATCCTGGCAGAAAAATAAATTATGAACATCACTGTAGGGTAAAATAATTAATAAATTGATACGTTTATGGATTATATTATAGTATTTATTTTAGGAATACTGGCAACATTTGTAAGTCAGTGGTTATGGCATAAATATCAAAAAAAAGAAGATAAAAAAATAATATTACCTTCAGTAGCTGTAAGTAAATTAGAGAGGGATGAAACAATTTATGTAGAGATTATTAACAACGGTTCAGAAGATATAAAAGATTTTAATGTAAATATTAAATGGAAACAAGATCATCAGCCTCAAGAAAGAAAATTAGAAAATTTTTTCAAACCAGAAGATGATCCTCTAGTTGATTCTAGTGAAAATATAGAATTTTTAAGAAAAGATGAAAAAATAAGGGGATCAGATATTCCTCAACGGTCAGATGATAATATAATAAAAATAATTGTGAAAGGCTCGGGGGGAACATCAGATAACCCGTTAAAGATGGTAACTGAAATAAAACTAAAACCTCGAGCGGGTATGTGGTTTGAATAATAAAAATAACCCCCCACACCAATAAAATTATTAAAAAATATGTCTAGTAATTTATGGTTATTGGTGTGGGGGGTATTGGTATGGGAGCTAAACCCCAAATCCTGAGAGGGGGATAATAATATTTGAATAAAATGGATTGTGATTTTTGGAAAACTGTTTTAATAAATGTTATTGCCGGTGCAATAGTATTTATTTTATTTAGTATTTTTTTAATTTATCTAATTAATCATTATCGTAGACCAAGATTAAAATTAGTATGTTATAAAGAGTTTACTCGAGAGTTTAATTGGCTAGAAGTGAATATTAGAAATAATGGAAAAACCAGCTTAAAAGAAAGGGAAATAAATTGGCATCTGTATATACCAAAATCAATTGATATTGAGTTTCTTGAAAAAAATAAATATAAAAATGAGTATGCTGGGCCTAAAAAAATACTTAATGAACCGTATAATCATTATCGAGATTATAATAAGTTTAACTCTTTTCCTGAAAGAGAGATTACAATCGCAAAGATTAAACTTAATAGTATAGAAGATAAAAAGTTTAAAATTTATTATTATTTTAGTACATTACTAGGAATGCAACCAAGAAGGACATGGGGTAAGTGGTGGTATCACAAAATTGCAGAAAAGAATGGTGAAATTAGATTTAGATACGTTCCTTTTATTAGAATTGATTACAGTATGGATGTTTTTAAAGAAGTATTATTACAAATAAATAGAGAATTGAACAAAGAGAAAATAAGGTACCTTCTTGTTGGAAGTTACGCTTTGTATTTACAAGGATTGGTTTATAATGAAAAAATGCCAAAAGATATCGATATTATCGTATCATCACAAGCGGAACTGCAGAAAATTGAAAATGCTTGGAAGGAATATATTATTGAAGACAGAAAACAGATTCCGAGTACCGGTGGCGAGCAGACACGTTTCAGAATCAAAGGAGTTGAAGTAGAGGTCTTTTGGGAGACAAAGAAAACTTATAGTAATTTTTTAGAAAAACCCAAGTGGAAAAAGGTTGATGGTCAGAACATTCCATTGATTTCACCCAAAGATGAACTTGAAGCAAAGAAGGCAGTGGTTGCTCTTCGTGGTTACTATAACGAGGATAGAGAAAAAATTGAGTGGTTAGAGAATTTATTAAGTAATAAAAAATAACCCCCAAATCCTGGGAGATAAAAATATGAATAAAAAATTAGCATATACCATTGCCATACTCATTCTGTTATTAATTATTGGAGGGGCCATTTATTTTTATGTAAGATTAGATTCATCAAATAAATCAAGTACCACTTCTTTAATAAACCAGACCAGGGATACTTCAGGAAAGTATGGCGAAACTGAGTTTCCTGAGACAAATATTTACAATAATGGAACAATATATAGTTTAACTAATTGGGGGGAAATTTTGGCCATTGATATAAACAGAGGTGACACCAGATGGACAACAGAGGTAATAGAATTTCCAGTAAAAAACGATTTTTTCAGAATTACACAGCCTCCAGAAATTTACAGAGATAATATAATTTTTTCATATTATTTAGGATATTGGGATAAATTTTATATTTTTTCTATTGATGCTAATTCAGGTGATATGAAATGGGAAAAGAAGATGTCAGGTGGTGAAATTATTGATGCTGACAGCGTGGGCGTATATATTAGTCAAACCAATACGAACTATAACAATTTTGAGGCTAGTACATTTGGAATTACCATGTTAGATAGTGAAGACGGCAGTACTATATGGGAGACGGAGGAAACATTTACCCCAACTCCTAATGAGTTTCATTTGGCTGATAACACAATTACCGCCTTGGCCAGTGATACCTCTAATGAGGAAAAGCATCTTTTTGTTTTTGATAAGCTAACTGGAGAAAATCTCTGGGAGCTGCACATGGAAGGAAAGAATAAGTTTAACTATACAATGCTTGATAATTATATTTTTATTGATAATTTTTATAGAGATGAGGAAGATCTATTTTATGAGTTGAAAACCGGGAAAAGCATAGATCTGCCTGAGGTTGGTGTACGTGTACTTTATCATAATAACAATAAAGCATTTTTAGTTAATATGGCGTACGGCACTAACGAAGTATCTATTAACGCCTTTAATACGAATAATTTTGAGAAACTATGGGAGCACACCAGGCCTGTCCCATACAGCATTGGCATAGACGACAGATTGGTATGCGATGAAATGGGTACAGATCTACTCTATTGTAGATATAGTAAGTATAAAGACGGCTGGGTTAGCTATGCCTTTGTTTTAGATGAGCAGGGAGGATTAGTCTGGGAGAAAAATAATATTGAGGATTGGCATATAAAGAATGATATATTATATCATTTTCAGCCAAATGAAGATGATAATTATATCTCTAAATTTGAAATTATGGATCCCCAGACAGGTGAGATTAAATGGTTTATCAATTTGGACAGTACTGATATGAAACTTGATGCTTATAAAGATAATATTTCTGTGATGCATCAATTAAAAGGTACGCAAACAGCCGAACGTACACCAGAAAATTATGAACCCACACCTTTAATTGCTTACAATACATATAATAAATTATGGGAATTTAATTCTGAAGGATTACCGAGTGTTGTCTATATAGGTGATGATTTATTATTAATTCAGGATAAAAAGAAAAACTATAGTACTGATATTATTAGTATTGATCTTACAACTGGGCAGGAATTATGGAGAGTCAATAACAATAAAAATGAATGCCTTGATCAATGCAGTGCTTATTGCGGTAATCTTGACTGGCCCTGTGAGTTAGGGCCATTATAGCGATAACTATTTTTTTAAATTCCAATAAAAAAAATAACCCCACCCACACCCCCCCACACCAATAACCATAAATTACTAGACATGTTTTTTAATAATTTTATTGGTGTGGGGGTTATTGGTGTGAGGGCAAGCCCCAAATCCTGGGACATAAAAAAATGAAAGATATATTAGTAGAAAAAGAAAAGCGCACCCAAACGAGTTGAGTGCGCTGATTAATTTCGAAAATGATCTTAGTCCATCTGGACTGTGATGTGTCCACATCTCTTTATGGTATGGAAGTAGGCCTTGAACTTCCTATGTGGACGCCCGGCATCAT
>Ga0180007_10003291_pt1 | contig 18138 bp, 17 predicted proteins | sample MM_PC_MetaG_FD_121122 | JGI IMG/M metagenome (GOLD analysis project Ga0180007, IMG submission 121122) | Groundwater microbial communities from the Aspo Hard Rock Laboratory (HRL) deep subsurface site, Sweden - MM_PC_MetaG | ecosystem: Environmental > Aquatic > Deep subsurface > Groundwater... | reverse complement strand
GCGTTGCAACATTTCTTTTGCGGCTTTTTGCGTAAAGGTGACAAGAAGAATATTTTCCGCGGGGATGCCTTTTTCCATAAGATAGGCGACTCTGCAAGTAACGACTCTTGTTTTGCCGCTACCCGCGCCTGCAATTACCATGCATGGGCCATCTTCGGCGGTAACTGCTTGGAGCTGTTGCGGGTTTAAGTCTTTAAGATAATCTCCGCTTGCCGTGAATCTTTTAGAAGATTGAAGGATATATTCAGACATAGATAATATTTCAATTCAAATGTAGTGATTTAAAGACTTGTTATGGGTATTTTGTATTCAGTTCTTATGTATTAAGTTGGAGTATCGTAACCCGTAAATCGCGATTAGTAATTCGCCCCGTGGAATCTGAAAGATTCCCGGGACCAAAGTCCTTGAGATTGCTCAGCAATCTCTAAGGGTAATCAGTAACTCGTAATTACTATTTACAAATTACCCCTTACCAATTACGTTAGTAGATTAGTTATTCCTCTATTACTTTATAAACTAAATCGTGAATTCTTACACGGTCTTTCAATTTTATGGCTACATCATCTCCCTTTTTGCCTTCCTGAACGGACACGTTATCTATCTGCATAGAATCTATAATTTGAGTTAAGTCTGTGGTATGACCTTTAATATGTATTTTATCCGAGATTTTCAACTCTTTCTCAAGTTCTATTACTCCTGCGGGTATATGAGGAAAGAAATGGGTGATTTTACCTATTTGTTCTTCTTTCATGAATTCTCTCACCTCCTTCCTTTTTTTCCGAGAAACAGATTGTGAATATTTCTCACGGATTACACACATTAAAGAAATAACGGCTTTAAAACTCTATTTTGAACCGTATAATCTGTGGTTTTTCAACAGTGCAATCAAGTCTCACTTTTTCCCTTAAGACAGAAGATTTATGCTATAATTCTTAACACTTAATTTGATGGATTATTCTATCATACCTGCCCTATTTTTGCATAAGTCTGCCCGGCTTTCCTGCCCGCCCAAAAGGTTTGTTGGCAGGCGGGGATGCGGAGCAAGCAGGCGGGTTTATATTTTTCGTTCAAAGAAAATAGGCGTAAATTTGTCTTGTAATTGGTAACTCATAAACCGTCCCCTTTCTATTTTCGATAGAAGATAAGGGAACTAATTACCGATTACCATTTACGGATTACGATATATATATGTGCACAGCGCTACAAAATAAACTCGGACTTGGTTTTAGCAAAATAGAAGAAAAGGTTTCTCTCGCAGGATATACTACATTTGGGGTAGGAGGTGATGCGGATTATTTCTGTACAGTCCAGACAAAAGAGGACTTGAGCATTCTTCTTAATTGGTGTAAAGAGGTTAATATTCCTTTTTTGACTATCGGAAATGGCAGCAACCTTTTAATAAGTGACGAAGGATGGAAAGGTTTAGTAATTAAACTGGGAGACGGGTTCAAAAAGATCACTCGTTCTAAAGAAACGATTACAGCAGGTGCCGGAGTTTCTCTCCGTGCTCTTTTAAGAGAAGTTAAGAGTTATTCCCTGGGGGGATTAGAGCCGCTTGCAGGTATTCCGGGAACAATTGGAGGAGCAGTAATTACAAATGCCGGGACATCTTGCGGAAAGATGGAAGATGTTGTTTCTAAATTAACGGTGATGGATTGTCAAGGTGAAAAAATAGTTCTAAAAGAGCAAATAGGTTTTTTTTACAGGAAAAGTGATATAGATACACAAAAGAAAATAGTTGTGGAAGTAGAGTTTTCCCTATTTGAAAAAGATAAAAACAAGATAGACGAAGACATGAAAAACAATATCAAGGAACGAAAAAAACGACAACCATGGAACATGAAATCTGCGGGATGTGTTTTTAAAAACCCTCCCGAAGGTTCTGCGGCCAAATTCATTGAGGAAGCCAACTTAAAAGGCTTATCTAAAGGTGGTGCTGTAGTTTCCAAGCTTCATGCTAATTTCATCGTAAATACCGGCGCTGCAACTTCAAACGATATATTGGAATTGATAAATATTATTCAAGATAAAGTTCAAAAAAAATTTGGCATATTTTTAGAACCGGAGATAAAAATTGTTTAAAAAGAATGCTCTTTTTCCCCCTCTATTAAAAAGATTCAGCATAATAGTTGCAGCAATCTTTTTTGCAGGCATTGTCATTGTCTATATTTTTATAGGCTCCAGTTTGTTCCTTATTAAGGATATAGAAATTTTAAATTCAGACCTGATAGACGAAGGGAGCTTTTCTCAATTAAAAAACAAAAATATTTTTCTTGCCAGAATGGATGTATTAAGGGATAGAGTAAATGAAATTCCTGAAATAAAGAATGTTGTAGTTAAAAAAGAACTTCCTGATAAATTGATAGTTGAAGTGAATGAATATATCCCACGCGCGCTTTTGAAGGAAAATATGAAGTTGGCGGTGTCACAAGAGGGAACGATTTTCTCCTTCAGAGGCGATGAAAACGAGTCTTATCCGCTACTTGTTTATGAGAAACTAAACGGGAAAGAAAATTTGCCGTTGGGGCAAACGTTTATAGGGTTTGAAAGAGCCATAAAAACATACCTTTCTATAAAAGATATAGTTTCTGTGAAAATTATAAAAGTAAAAACAGAAACAGAAGTGTTTTTCCTTCTTGAAAACGCAAAAACCGAGATTAGGATGAATAGCGAAGAACATGCAAAGGAATCATATTATTTGTCGGTTTTAATGGAAGTATTACCTTACAAAAATGTAGAATATATTGATTTTAGATTTGGAGAGGATATTGTGGTAAAACCATATTAGTTGTTAGAGAAAAATGGAAAATAAAAATTTAATTACCGGGATTGATTTAGGCAGTAGTAAAATTGCTGTGGCTATAGGCGATTGTAAAGACGGAGAAATCAATCTTAAAAGTTATGAAATTGAAGAATCCGTTGGCATTAGAGGGGGAGTTATCGTTGATTTGAAAGCTGCCTGTGAATGTATTAGCAGGATAATCCAAAAAGCGGAGAAAAAAGCAAAAACAGAAATCACTTCAGTCTTTATCGGCATTTCGGGACAACATCTTCATTCAAATAATAATGAAGGCAAGATATCTCTATCAACTGACCAGGAAGAAATTGGAGTTCAACATCTAAAAGAAGTTATTTTTAAAGCCAAAACAAGCCCTTCGTCTTTAGGGTTAGAAGTGTTGCATGTTCTTCCCTCGGAGTTTATCTTGGATAATGTAGCGGGGGTTAAAAATCCAATCGGACTTTTCGGAAAAGAATTGAAAGTTAAATTAACCTCTGTAATAGGGATTACGACGGCAATTCAAAACGCAATAAGATGCGTTCATTTAGCGGGATTAGATGTAGAACATGTTATTGCAAATATGATTGCCACCGGAGAAGCTATTCTTTATCCGGAAGAAAAAGATTTAGGGGTGGGATTGATAGACTTGGGTTCACATTTGACAGATATTGCGATTTATAAAGGAGAATATCCTGCTTATTTGTCTTCGCTTCCTTATGGAGGAGAAAATTTGTCCAGAGAAATAGCGACCAGACTGCATGTTTCATTAAAAGAAGCCGAGGAAATCAAGAAGAGTCATGGAGTTTGCCTAAGGTATCTGCTAGACAATAACGAAGAAATAAATTTCGGGAAACCGACTGCAAAAAAAATAAGAAAATTGGAGTTGGCGGAAATCATAGAAGAGAAAAGTGAAATGTTGGTTTCACATATATTTGCAAGAATTGGAAATTATCTGCCTTTATTAGGTTCGGGTATTGTGCTTACGGGTGGTACATCCAATCTTGTTGGATTAAAAGAAGTCATAGAGCAGAAGATGAATTTGCCCGTGAGAATCGGCGGAATTAGAACAGATTTAATTGCTAACCCGTCTATTTTTCAAAAACCTTCAGAATCGATGGAATATGCGACATCGTTGGGGCTTATTGCTTACGGTAAACGTGTTAGAGATAAAGAAAAAAATTTCCCGTGGGAAAAAGAGAATATTTATGATAAAACAATAGGTAAAGTTTTTAATTGGATAAAAAATTTCTTTTAATCGAAATGTAGTTTCGATTACCCCACAGAGTATCGGAAAAATATCTCTGCCTGCAAAAGATTGGCAGGCGGGGAAGAAATTTTTCCGATGTTTTACGAGGCGGGGTTCAGTAAATAAGATAAGTTGGGAATAAAAATATGTTTAAAATAGATAATAAAATAAACGGCAAATCCGCTTTAAGTATCAAAGTTTTCGGCGTAGGCGGAGCCGGGGGCAATATCGTAAATTTAGCGGCAAGAGATACTTTTTCGGGTATAGAATTCATTAATATCAATACGGATTCTCAAGCTCTGAAGGCCTCATTGGCTCCTATAAAAATAGAATTGGGAACATATACAACTAAAGGCGAGGGAACAGGCGGCAATTTAGATGCTGCAAAAAGAGCTTGTGAAGAACAAAGGGAAGAAATTGTGCAGGTGTTAAAAGGAGCTCATCTTGTGTTCATCGTAGCGGGTATGGGCGGAGGCACCGGAACCGGCGCTGCTCCTGTTATTTCGGAAATTGCAAGCGGATTGGGAATAATGACTATTGCCGTTATATCGCTTCCTTTTTCTTTTGAAGGGAAAAAGAAAAAGATGAAAGCTATAAGAGGCAAAGAAGAGTTGAAAAGAAGTGTAGACGCTGTAATTGCAATCGAGAATGACAAATTATTTGCAAATTTTACGGAAAATTTATCCTTGACCGAAAGTTTCGAAAAGGCAAACCATGTTTTTGCAGAGCTTATCGAGAGTCTTTCTTCTCATTTAATAAATCCCGGGATAGTAAATATGGATATGGCGGCATTTAGAAAAGTCATAGAAGGCGGAAGGGAAGTTCTTTTGGCTATCGGCGAAGCAGAAGGTGAGAATAGAGTTTTATCTGCCGTAGATTTGGCAGTTAATTCACCGTGGCTTGAGAAAAACAGTGTTAGAAAACTCAAAAGAGTTTTAATAAGTGTTATGGGCGGAGAAGATTTAAACTTTAGAGAAGTAAGTCAGGTCGTAGAGATGATTAATCACAGAGTTCATTCCGATGCCTATATTACTTTTGGAGCTTTTGCCCTGCCCAAATACAACAACAAACTCAAAGTAATTATTGTCGGTGATACAGCCATGCTTGAATCAATACAGGATTTTAAAGAAGCATCCACAATCTCATCAACAAAGAAAAGTGAAGGAGGTCCCTTCTTATGGAAAGAATGAATTATGAAGACATAAAAACTGCTGACCCTGAAGTTTTTAAGTGGATTCAAAAAGAAGTAGAACGCGAGGAGGAGACAATAAACTTAATAGCGTCTGAAAATTTTGCTTCCTTACCTGTGCTATCTGCGCAGGGTTCTGTTCTGACGAATAAATATGCTGAAGGTTATTCTTTTGCCCGATACTACGGTGGTTGTCAATTTATCGACCAGGTAGAAAAAATAGCGATTGAAAGAACGAAAGAACTGTTCAATTGCGAATATGCCAATGTCCAACCGCACTCTGGTTCTCAGGCAAATATGTCTGTTTATTTTTCGACTCTTAAAGTCGGAGATGCGTTTCTTGCTATGGATTTGCGTGCCGGCGGACATCTTACTCACGGAAGCAGTGTAAATTTTTCAGGAAAGTTTTTTAAACCTTATTTTTATGGTGTAGATAAAAAAACAGAAACAATCGATTTTAATATTGTTGAAGACCTGGCAAAAAAACATAAGCCCAAATTGATTGTATGTGGTTATACTGCATATCCCAGAAAAGTGGATTTTAAAACTTTTTCGGAAATTGCGTCAAGGACGGAGGCATATCTTTTAGCCGACATCGCGCATATTGCCGGATTGGTTGTGGCGGGGCTTCATCCTTCACCGCATCCATTTACGGATTTTACAACGACAACTACTCATAAAACATTAAGGGGACCTCGCGGAGGTATCGTAATGTGCAAGAATAAATTTGCAAAACAGGTGGATTCTACCGTTTTTCCCGGAATTCAGGGCGGTCCTCTTATGCACGTTATTGCGGCCAAGGCGATTGCTCTTCATTTGGCATCTACTAACGAATTTAAAAAATATCAGGAAAAAGTTATTGCCAATGCCAAAGTATTGGCGGATTCTCTTAAAAAATTAGGTTACAGATTGGTGTCCGATGGTACGGATACACATCTTGTTTTGGTAGATTTAAGGCCTCAGGGTATAACCGGTAAAGATACAGTAGAAATATTGAAAAAAGCTAATATATGTATAAATAAGAATACCATACCCTTTGACCCGCTATCGGCAAAATTAACTTCCGGAATCAGGTTGGGAACACCTTCAGTAACGACTCAAGGTATGGGTGAAAAAGAAATTGAACTTATTGTTTCATTTATTCATAGCGCGTTAACAAACAGAAATGACGACAAAAAACTTGAGCAAATCAGAGAAGAAGTGAAAGCTCTGTGCAAAAAATTCCCGCCGTATTAAAGATAGTTTATAGTTGATAGTCTATAGTTGACGGTTTATAGTGTATGGTAAAATCCCCAACAATTTTTTTGACTTATGATTCCTTCATTAAATCAATTAAAAGGGATTGAACCAAATCATATCTTTCTGCGTCTATAATAATAAAAGAGCCAAATAATGATAACTGAAAAAGAAGCTATTTATTATGAACTTCTTGTCTTGCGTTGTAGGCGAGGAGAAAAGAATGCTTTGGAAGAATTGATTCGGAATTGGGAAAGGCGCCTTTTCTATTATGTGCGTAGACTTGTAGATAACGAACAAGATGCCTGGGATATTCTCCAAGAGGTGTGGTTAAAAGTCATTCGAGGTATCAAATCGTTGCGTGAACCACGGAGTTTACCCCCATGGTTATATAGAATTGCTCGAAATACAGCTATGAGTCACTTTAGAACTCAACATTCAAAACTCGTTTTAATTAACGAGAATGAAAATACTTCTTATATTGATGAGAACAATGAACATTTTCATTTTGAAGATGCAGAGCAGGTTCACTATGGACTAAGCCGGATATCTTTACCTCATAGGGATGTTTTGACGCTTTACTTTCTACAAGACCTTTCCTTGGAAGAAATTGCAGAGGTTTTGGAAGTTCCCATGGGAACAGTAAAATCACGGCTCCATTATGCTAAAAGTGCTCTTAGAACTGTATTAGAGAAGGAGGGGAGAAATGAACAGTAACGCTTACCAGTCTTTCCGCGACCAACTATTAGAAAGCGAACAATTTAATCTGTCTTATAAAGAAAAATACGAAAAGGAGGTACAAGCAATGATTGAACGGAAACTTACAGGTATCATAAAATTGCCTCATATAATAGGACTAATTACAGGTTTGGTCTTAACTATTTTTTTTGGCGCTTTTGCGATAATTGTGCCAATACTTGAAAAGGGATTCCCCTTCCAGGGTCGGTTTATATGCGCAATGGGTGCCGTTTTCGGTTTAATTACTGTCATAGTTGAGGGCAGAATACTCAAAAAAGGCACTATTAATTTGAAGAAAGATTACTTGTCTCGAGCAGGACTTGATTTGGTTGTCCTCGGAATATTAGCAATTTTAGTTTTTGTTATCTCAGGGGGATTATTAGATCGGTTGATGGGTGTTCAGATGCTTGCTCTTCTACTTTTTGGTGAGGTAGCTGTAGCAGTGGCGATGCTTCAAGCCGTTATAGTGCGCTCCGAACTTAACACCCGCGAAAAACTTCTGGGAATTGAATATCGTCTTGCTGAACTTGCTGAACAAATAACAAAGAAATAGAATTAACCAAAGAACTCCTGATACATTCAAAGGTTGTTTCTTGTAACCCTTCTTTTACTCGTTTATAATGACCTCCCACTATTATGGTTAAATTCGAACTGATCCATACGGATAAAAAAACAGGTGCAAGGGCAGGCGTTTTACATACCTCAAGAGGTGACGTAGAAACTCCTGCGTTTATGCCTGTTGGCACACAAGGTACAGTTAAAACGATTATACCCGAAGAATTAAAGAGTATTGGCGCGCAGATGATTCTTTCCAACGCTTATCATTTGGCTCTTCGTCCCGGCGCCCAACTCATAGCAAAAGCAGGCGGATTACATAAATTCATGCATTGGGATGGGCCCATTCTTACTGATAGCGGCGGTTACCAGGTTTTTTCTTTGGCGAAGTTAAGAAAAGTAGAGGAAGAAGGCGTCCGATTCCGTTCTCATATTGACGGAGATATGCATTTTTTCACTCCCGAAAGCGTGGTGCAAATTCAGGAAGAATTTTTGGGTTCGGATATAATGATGCCGCTTGATGAATGCACCGATTATCCTTGTTCCAAATCCGTTGCTTTATCTGCTATGGAAAGAACATATAGGTGGCTTCAGCGTTCAATAAAAGCAAAAAAAGGCAACAAGTCCGCTCTTTTTGCAATAATCCAGGGCAGTGTTTATAAGGATTTGAGAAAACAATGTATTGATTTGATGGGGGAATTGAATGTTGACGGATATGCATTAGGGGGATTATCTGTGGGTGAGGATAAATCTGCAACTTATGAGATAGTTTCACATTGTTGCCGGTATTTGCCGAAAGATAAGACCAGATATTTGATGGGCGTTGGTAAACCGCAGGATTTACTTGAATCGGTACAATATGGTGTCGACATCTTCGACTGTTCTCTGCCCACAAGAGAAGGAAGAACCGGCAAATCTTTTACATCTAGTGGAGAAATAACTATTCGCAATTCTTTATTTAAAGAAGATTTTAATCCCATAGATAAAGATTGCGATTGTTATGTATGCAAAAATTACACGCGTTCATATCTTAGGCATCTTTTTAATACCTCGGAGATTCTTGGTCCGCGGTTAAACTCTTTCCATAATTTATATTTTTATCTTTCTTTAATGAAAAAGATGCGGGAATCTATCCTAAAAGACAGCTTCCTTGATTTTAAGAAAGAATTTATGAGAAAATACGCACCGTCTTGATGTAAATAGTAAAATTTTACATATTTTGATAGATGTTTTCGATTTTTAATTTTAATTAAAGGGGGGTTTGAATATGGAAAATTTATATGCAATGGCTTCAGGTGCTGGTGGAACAGCCGGTGGTGGTAATTCTCTTACTGCTTTTCTTCCTTTTATTCTTATCTTCGGCATATTTTATTTTCTGATTATTATGCCGCAACGTAAGAAAGATAAAGAGCATAAGACAATGCTGGAAGCTTTAAAAAGAGGGGACAAAGTTATAACAAATGGCGGCATCTACGGTAAAATAGTTGATATAAAAGAAAATAAATTTGTCATTGAAATAGCAAAAGGCGTGGAAATAGATATTTTGAAAAATGCTATTGGTAATAAAGCAAAAGAACAGTAAAAAACGGTTATCGTAAAGATAAAACGGTTTACGGTTAGCGTGAAAAGAAAAACGTTTTTTAACGAAAACCGAACACCGATCCCCGAAAACCTGATTTTAGAAAAACAATGAATACAAGAAGTTTAAACTATCGGCTCATATTAGTGGTCATTGTTGTCGGTCTTGCTTTCTGGAGCATGTATCCGCCTCAAACAAAAATCAACAGAGGACTTGACCTTAAGGGTGGAATACATCTGGTCTTGGGTGCGAAACTTGATTTAGACCCTATGATGAATATGACGCAAGATGTATTGGAAACAAACACTCCTGAAGAAATACAGAAGATATCAGGAAAAATGGGCATCGACTCCAACAACAAAAATAAAGGGAAACTTATACAAGAAATTCTTCAGGTGCAGAAAACCAGAAGGAACAAAGCGGTTGACAGAACTTTAGAAATTATCAAAAACAGGATAGACGAGTTTGGAGTTTCCGAGCCGCAAATACAAAAGCAAGGCGCAGACCAAATTGTTGTTCAACTTCCCGGAGTGGTTGATACGGATAAAGCTTTGGAAGTGGTCAGTAGAATTGCCTATTTGGAATTTAAACTCGTCGAAGCCGATGTGAACGATAATTCGGATTTAATAGAAAAAGCAAAAAAAGGAGAAATCCCTTCAAATTTAGAACTTAAATATCTAACCAAGGAAAATGGTGAAACGGAAGCATTGTTGTTACGTAAAGAAGCATCTCTTGGCGGTGAATATCTTACAAACGCATTCGTTGGTTTTGGAAATTTAGGTATGCCGGAAGTAAGTTTACAATTCAACACAATCGGAGCAAGGATTTTCTCAAGGTTGACTGGCGAAAACGTAAATAGGAGATTAGCTATTCTTCTTGACGGCAAAGTGCATTCCGCTCCCAATATAAGCGAGAAAATTTCAGGTGGTAGTGCGCGGATTAGCGGAAATTTTGATATGGAAGAGGCAAGTACTTTGGCTTCCATATTGAGAGCAGGCGCTTTGCCTGTTCCAATAGAAGTTTTATCTATTATGAAGGTGGGTCCTACGCTTGGTGAAGATTCCATAAGACAGGGCTTTAGAGCTGCTCTTCTGGGAATTATACTGGTGGTTTTGTTTATGTCTATCTACTACGCTTTTTCCGGGGTGATTGCGAATTTTGCCCTTTGTCTGTGTCTGCTTTTAATATTGGGAGCATTAGCGAGTCTTCGCGCTACTTTAACTCTTCCAGGAATAGCAGGTTTGGTTTTGACCATAGGCATGAGCGTGGACGCCAATGTTCTGGTATTTGAAAGGATAAGAGAAGAACTTGCCCAAAACAAGACAATTAGAGCTGCAGTGGATTCCGGTTACAGCAAAGCGCTTATTACCATTATTGATGCAAATATTACTACACTTATTTCGGCTTTAGTTCTGTTCTATTTCGGAACCGGCCCTATAAAAGGTTTTGCGGTTGTTTTATCTATCGGGATAGTTGCGAGCATGTTTACAGCTTTAGTTGTTACCAAACTAATTTTTGACTATTTAATATATGTAAGGAAAGTAAAGAGATTGAGCATATGATACTTGATGCTAGATACCGGATACTAGCAAAAACAGAAGGATAAAATTTATTAACAAGAATCTGGTATCAAGCATCTGGAATCTGGATTTGAGGTAGTTAAATATGCGATTTATAAAAGACACAAATATAGATTTTATGAAATACAGGAAGATTGCGTTTATTGCGTCTTCAAGTTTAGTCCTTATCGGACTGATAAGTTTTTTCTTAAGAGGTCCTGCTAATTTCGGGATTGATTTTACAGGCGGCACTCTTGTCAGATACAAGTTTTCAGAATCGGTAAATACGGGTGATGTGAGGAATGCTTTGGCGGAAGCGGGTCTTGCCAAAAGCACTATTCAATCATACAACGCAGGAAAGGGAGTCCTTATAAAGACAGCCGGCGAAACAAGAAAAGAAATTCAGACAGTTATTAATAGTAAGTTCGTGTCTTTTATTCCTCTAGTGGAGGAAGAAATCACAATAGGTCCTGTAGTCGGCAACTTAATGAAAAGACAAGCGCTTATCGCCGTGTTTTTTGCTCTAATCGGTATTCTTATATATACAGCTTGGAGATTTAAATTCACTTTCGGATTTGCCGCTGTTATATGTCTTTTCCATGATGTGTTGTTTACGGTCGGCATATTTTCGCTTGCAAGAAAAGAAATTTCACTTTCGGTTGTTGCCGCGCTTTTGACGATTGTGGGATATTCCTTAAACGATACAATAGTAGTCTTCGACAGAATAAGAGAAAACATGAAACTTTCGCGCCATAAACATATCCCGGAAACAATCAACGCTTCTATAAATCAAACGCTTCCAAGGACAATAATTACCTCCGGCACCACACTTGTTCCTGTTCTTGCATTATTATTTTTAGGCGGTCCGGTAATAAAAGATTTTGCTTTTGCTTTAGCGGTAGGAATAGTGGTGGGAACATATTCCAGTATTTATATCGCTTCGCCGCTTGTTATAGAATTAAGCAGGTTGTTAAAAGTTAAAATTCACTAATCCCGATTTTATTTTTTATAACAACAATTTTTCTTAGGGGGCTAACTTTCTCATTTCCTCCATAACTCTATCGGTAAATTCCTGATAAGCGTCCTTCTTTGATTCACTATCCAAGTTTTCAAAATATAACGGTTTTCCGAATACAACAGAAATTTTATGAGGAGTAATTCGATTCGTATCTCTGGTTAATGCATAGCCGCTACCCTTTATTAAAACAGGTATTACCGCAACATTTGACTTGGAGGCAATAAGCCCGACTCCTTTTTCGCCTTCCGATATTGTGCCTGCCGGGCTTCTTGTCCCTTCGGGAAAAAGGAGCAAGACTTTACCTTCCTTTAGAATCTGAAGTGATTTTTTCAATGTGCCGATTTGCAGCTGTTCTCTTGAAATAGGTATAGTGTTCAGTCTTTTTATAAGCCACGAGAAACAACCGAGTTGAAACAATTCTTTCCTTGCCAAGAAATAAATCTGTCGAGGTGAGGCGGTACCTACTAGCATAGGGTCAAGATAACTTTCATGATGCGCCGCCAAAATAACACCGCCTCTTTTTGGAATGTTATCTTTACCTTTTATGTCCCATCTGAAAAGAATCTTGAAAATGGGATTAAGTATAATATGCGCAAAAGCGTAAAGTATATTCATATCTTCTAAATAACGGTTATCGGTTATAGGTGTTCGGTTTTCGCAAAAACAATAATAAATGATTCATTTTCTTATGGTTTTAATGAGATTCCTTATCATTCGTGAAATATGATCGCTTTCATCAGCAAAACTTAATGCATCTTGTTTAGAAATATATCCCAATTGTTCGGAAATAATCAACTGGGTATCTAACTCCCCACAAGAACCAAGTGCTATATACAAGAATTGAACATATTCATTAGTATGTTGTCTCATTTTTCCTTCAGCAATATTTGAAGGAATAGACACCGCCGCTCTTCGCATCTGATTAGTCAATCCATATACTTCTTCCTTAGGAAATTTCTTTGTGATGAGATAAACTTTTTTTACCAACTCAATGCCTTTCTTCCATACTTCTAAATCTTTATAACTTTTTATAATATTCATGTCTTTATAATTCGCAAAAACAAAAGACGGTTATAGGTTATCGATTTTCGCAAATAATCTTTAACGCAAATCGCAAACCGTTTTATCTTTACGATAACCGATTTTTAGTTATTTTCCTATACAAAACTTTTGAAAAATTCTGTCCAGTATATCTTCTTCCAGTGTTTCGCCTAAAATCTTTTTAAACGAATTCAGCGATTCTTTCAAGTCAACAGCAATAAATTCTTCACTTAAACCTTCTGTTATCGCATCAAAACCCTTAAGAAGTCCGTTATATGCGTCTTTCAAAGATTCTCTGCTTCTGGCGTTTACCATAATAGTGCTTTCGCCGGCTGACACCCCGCCTGCAAACACGCTATCCCTTATAAACTTCTTAATCGCATTAATGCCTTTTCCTTTCAGCGCCGATATTTCAAGAACCTTCTTATTGCCTATTAAACTTTTGAGCTTATTTTTAGATATCTTTTCAGGTAGGTCAACTTTATTTATCAGACACAGCATCTTTTTATCTTTTATAATCTTTGCAATTTCTTTATCTTGGCTTGATAACGATTTTGTTCCGTCAACCATAAACAGAACAAGGTTTGCATCTGCCAGTTTTTCTTCAACTTTCTCTTGCGCCTTTTTATCAATTATATTTTCTATTTTTTTAAATCCTGCAGTATCAACTATTTTTACGGGTATGCCTTCGATATTAATCCATTCCTCAATAATATCCCGCGTAGTGCCTGGTATATGTGTGACTATTGCCCGTTCTTTTCCTACCAAGCGGTTTAATAAAGTGGATTTGCCGACATTTGCTTTGCCGATTAAAAGCACCAACAAGCCGTCACGCAGAATTTCACCTTCCCTGCTTTGTCTTAACAATTTATCAGTTTCGGATGTTATCCGTTTAATCCTCTCTATTAGTTTGTTCCGTTTTGTTTTTTCAATATCCTCTTCGGGAAAATCCAATTCAGCTTCGAACAAAGTTAATAATTCTAAAGTTTCGTCTTTAAGTTCTTGTACCTTTTTAGAAAATGCGCCTTTTAATTGCGATATTGCCGACTTAAGCGCAAGTTCTGTTTTCGCTTCAACGATATTTATAACCGCTTCGGCTTGAGTTAGATCTATCCTTCCGTTTAAAAATGCCCTCTTGGTAAATTCACCCGGTTCAGCCAACCTCGCCCCGCATTCAAGGACTGCTTCAAGCGTTTTTCTAAGTGGAAGTATTCCCCCGTGACAATTTATCTCAACAACATCCTCTCTGGTATAACTCTTCGGCTTTCTCATAATAGAGAGGATAACCTCATCTAAGATTTCTTTGTTTCTTATGATATGACCGTAATGAATAGTATATGAAGGAAGTTTTGAAGGGGTGGCGCCGTTTCTGCCTTTAAATAACTTATCCGCAATTGTCAGCGCCTTCTTCCCCGATAATCTGACGATACCGATTCCGCCCTCGCCGAGAGGGGTGGAGATAGCGGCGATAGTATCAGATTTATTTAACATTTTAAATAAATCGGTTTTCGGTTATAGGTTATCGGTTTTCGTAAATAATTTTTAACGCAAACCGCAAACCGTTTTATCTTTACGATAACCGTTTTTTTGATTGTCATTGACTTACTTGCTCGATAATTTTCCCTACTACATCTTCGATAGAGAGCCCCGTCGTATCCACCGAAATAGCATCTTCTGCTTTTTTTAAGGGCGCAATTTCTCTTGTGAAATCTTTATTATCTCTTTCTTTTATATCCTGCTTAATTTTTTCAAGGTCGCTTTGTATTCCTTTATTAGTTTGTTCAAGCCATCTTCTTTTTGCCCGCTCATCAATAGAAGCATCCAGATAAAATTTGAAAGGTGCCTTGGGGAATACAACCGTGCCGATATCTCTGCCTTCCACAACAATTCCGCCACTTGAACCGATTTCCCTCTGAAGCTTCTTCATCTTCTTCCGCACATCTTTTACTCTACACACCCACCAGATGTTATTCGTTACCTCTTCGGTTCGTATCTTGTCAGTCACTTCTTCTCCGTCCACCCATATCCTCATTCCCTTCTTATCATCTTTCTTCGCTATTAAAATAGTTTCCTTCACCATTTCCACAAGTTTCTCTTCCTCTTCAACCGTTATACCTTCTGTTAGCGCCTTCAAAGTGAGCGCCCTATACATCGCTCCCGTATCTAAATATAAAAATCCTAAGCGTTTTGCAACCTCTTTTGCAATAGTTGTCTTTCCCGCTCCAGCAGGCCCGTCAATCGTGATAATAGTGTTCTTTTTCATTGCTCTCCTTAGTTGATTATTATTGTTTAAGAGGCTATATTATACAGGAAAATTGCCGTATAGTTGTTGGATATGAGAACCTAAAAAATGGCGATAAGAAATAGCCTAAAAATGGGGTCATCCCCATAGTTTTGCGTTCGCAAAACTGGCAATGGGGACTTCGGGTCTTGCAATGACACTCCCCCACAGTCTACCAAAGATATAATGGCGAGACTGGTAATGGGGGCTTTTGTGGAATTTCTAACTCGGGTAGATTTTGTTTCTTCCTGCCTGTTTTGCTTTATAAAGAGAACTGTCTGCTAATTTCACAAGTTCCTTACCTGATATTTTTCTGGGGGGATGGACTGCTACTCCCATACTTACTGTAATCTTTAATTTTTTTCCTTTAAACGTAAAATTGCTATTGTCAACTCCCCTTTTAATTCTTTGGGCGACTTTAACCGCCTGGTCAAGCGAACAGTTAACTAATAGTACTATGAATTCGTCCCCGCCGTAACGCGCCGGGATATCAATTGTTCGCACGCTGTTGGAAATTATTTCACCGATATCCCTTATAATATTGTCGCCTGTCAGATGTCCGTAATTATCGTTGTATTTTTTGAAGTAGTCGATATCTATCATAATTATAGCAAGAGGGTTTTGGTATCTTTCTATCCTTGCCAGTTCATTTTCTAATTGCTGATAGAAATGGCGGGCATTATAAAGACCCGAAAGTTCATCTTTTATTGAAAGTTCCGTTACCCTGTTGTAAAGGCGGGCGTTTTCTATTGCAATGCTCGTCTGATTGATGAATAATTTAAGATGATCTATGTCTTCCTTGCTGATAATCTGACGACTGAAAATATTGTCCACTTCCATAAATCCAATAATCTGGTTTTTAACTTTCATAGGGAAAACTTTAACTAGCCCAAAAATATCTTTATTTAATTTAAACATTCTTTTTTGCCGCGCAATTAACTCGTTATAAAACCTGTTTGTTCCCTTGCCGATAGGATATTTCTCATTTTTTATGATTTTTATTCTTCCCCTTATATCAAATGACATAACTCCGTTTAATGAGTCCCCTTTGTCATTCATAAGATAAAGTTTTACCCTGTCAAATCCGAGACTCATAACAATATCTTTTAAAATAATGCCCAATATTCTTTTTTTCTCCAGAGTGCTGATGGCTGATATAGTGATGTTTGATAACGCCACTAACTTATTTAGAAACTTCTGATTTTCAGAAGACCTGTTGACATCATATATCCCTGATGCAATTATATTTGTGTAATCAACCAGAAGTTGGATATATTTCTTATTAATCGGTCTTTTTGATGTGTCGTTTCTTGCCCGCAGAATACCAATAGGCAAATTTCTATACTTTATCGGGATATAGAGGGTAAACTCTTTCGGCAAATACTTATATTTTGTTTCATTAGATAAAAGAGAAGCAAAAAAGTCGTTTGGCTCTATCAGTATAAATTCTTCTCCTTCTTGAATGCCTCTTTCGGTAGCAAATAAAATAGAGTAGAGAGCTTTGCTTTCTTTCTTGTATAAAAGTATTGTGGTTTCATCAAGTTTCATCTCTTTTAAGATATTTTCTATAACCATCTTCAATGGTATTTTTATATCGTTGAGAAAATGGAAACTCTGGCTGATTCGATTTAATGCTTTCAAGTGCCTGTTAATCCGCAGAATCTCTTTTATTCTCTTTATTTTAATCATGAATACTTTTTATAAATTTATTACGTATTCCATCTGTTCCGCAAGATAGTCAATCTCTTTCTTTAAAATATTATGGTTGTATCTGTTCTCCGCAATTTTCTTCATTATTTTGGAGAAAGACCGCGCCACAATTATTTCCATGCTGCCCCAGTATAAATGATTAGGGAATCCCCTACCTATTTTATAGGATTCTTTTAGTATTTTCTTCTGAGTTGTATTTTGTATATATATTGATTCAAAAGCTTTCATATTTGACGGGAGCATTCCGATATTCTTACAATATCTTGCCTGGGACTGTCTGGAAACCAGAAATTTAATCAATTCAAGAGATTCCTTAAACATAGAAGTAGACCTCATAATAGCAAGGTCGCTACCTCCGCGAAAAGTAGTTCTCTGAAGAGTGCTCTTAGGAAATAAAGCTATGCCTATCTTTTTGTGCAACTTTTTACTGAAATGCGGATTGTTTTTGCTCAGGAAGGTCACGAGGTGCCACGGACTCGAGAAATACAGCGCATATTTATCCCTTAAGAAAAAGTTGTCTGCGACATAGCTGTAGTTTTTAAACAGAGCTTCCTTAGAAGAATAGTTGTTAATTAAGTCAAAATAAAACTCCATGCCGTTGATTGACTCTTTTTGATTTATTAAGATTTTCCCCTTGTCTCTAGAAAAGAAATCTCCGCCCGCGTTCCATATCCAGCAGGCAATATCTTGGACAAGTGTCTGTTCAAATTGTCCCGAAACTCCAATTGGGGATATACCTTGTTCGTCTATTTTTTTTAGTTTCTCGCAAACACGAACAATTCCTTCCCATGTATCCAGCCATTCTGTGGGGATATGGTATTTCTCTAAAATATCTTTTCGATAATATAAAATGCGTATATCAGCGAACCACGGAAGGCAGTTGTTGCCGTCATTACTCGTCAGCGGAGAAGAGCCGACAACATCAAACAAAAAATTCTTTTTTACTATTTCTTTTTTATATTTTGAAATATCGGCAAAAGATTTAAACATGGAAAGCGTTCCGCTCCACGAATTGCCTATTTGGATAACATCGGGGCAGGATTTATTTTTAATGTGCTCTACAATCCTTTCCCAAGCGCGCGCCCAAGGAATAATATCGTATTGAACGTCAACGGATGGATTCTTTTTTGTGAACTCTTTAATTTCCGTATCGATTATCTCTGCGGTTTCAAAGCCCGAATTGGGCATCAGCCAGAATTTTAGAATT
>Ga0180007_10003290_pt1 | contig 18138 bp, 30 predicted proteins | sample MM_PC_MetaG_FD_121122 | JGI IMG/M metagenome (GOLD analysis project Ga0180007, IMG submission 121122) | Groundwater microbial communities from the Aspo Hard Rock Laboratory (HRL) deep subsurface site, Sweden - MM_PC_MetaG | ecosystem: Environmental > Aquatic > Deep subsurface > Groundwater... | reverse complement strand
TTTGAAGTAAAGAAAGGAAAGAAGTAAACATAAGCGAAGCTTGTTTTAGAATACTAAAATGAATAAAAAAAGAAAGTGGATATTATCTAAAAAGTCAGGAAGAAATAATAGCGGAAAATTAACCGTCAGGCATCAGGGCGGGAGATCAAAGCGGTATTTTAGGGAAATTGATTTAAAAAGATCAAAGAAGGATATTTGGGGTAAAGTTGAGGCAATTGAATATGATCCGAATAGGAGTGCGGACATTGCTCTTATTTTGTATGAAGACGGGGAGAGAAGTTATATTCTTGCTCCCTTGGGGCTGGAAACCGGGAAGAAAATAATTTCTTCGGAGGTTGCTCCGATTGAAGTTGGTAATGCAATTCCGCTTGATAAAATTCCCATAGGAACGATTATTCACAACATCGAAATAAAACCCGGGATGGGAGCAGTTTTGGTAAAAAGCGCAGGGAGTGCTGCAGTTTTACAAGGTAAGGAGAGCAATTGGGTACTGGTTAAATTACCGTCGGGAGAGATTAAAAGGTTTAAATCTAAATCTTGGGCTACAATCGGACAAGTAGGAAGAATTGAAGCCAAAATTGAAAGATTGGGAAAGGCAGGAAGAAAAAGGTGGATTGGAGTTAGACCTAGAGTAAGGGGTGTTGCTATGCATCCCCACGCTCACCCGCATGGAGGTGGAGAGGGGAAAAGCCCTGTCGGCCTTAAATATCCAAAGACTGTTTACGGAAAGATGGCAGTTGGTAAAACAAGAAATAAAAAGAAATATTCGAATAAACTGATAATTGAGCACAGAAAGAAAGGAAAACATAGTTAAAATGTCAAGAAGTTCCAAAAAAGGACCATATGTAGATGAAAGGCTTATTAAGAAAGTCTTAAGCGGCATGGGTACAAAAGAAAATCCTGTCAAAACCTGGTCAAGGGCCTGTCAGATTCCACCTGAATTTGTAGGCAAATACTTTCAGGTTCATAACGGTAGGATTTTTATCGATGTTTTTGCTACCGAAGATATGGTTGGACACCGTTTGGGAGAATTTTCTCCGACAAGGACATTTAGAGGTCATGGAGAAATAGTTAAAAGAACAATGGATAAGACCTAATAATATGGATATAAAAGCTGAACAAAAATATTTACTGATTTCGCCCAAGAAGGTAAGAGTTGTTGTAGAAATGATCAAAAAATTAAGACCGACTCCTGCCGTCGAGAGTTTGAGTTTGGTCGGAAAATCTGCGGCAGAACCTTTAAGAAAGGTAATACTTTCGGCAATCGCAAATGCCAAAGTCAAGGGCATAAGCGAAGATGCGCTTTATTTTAAAGAAATTCAGATTGGTGAGGGACCAAGACTCAAAAGAGGAATTGCCGTATCCCGGGGCCAGTGGCATCCTATTAAAAAAAGAATGAGTCATATTAAAGTAATTTTGGAGACTAAAGAGGAAAAGAAAGAAATTAAAGAAGTTGAAAAAGAAGAAAAAGTTGAGAAGAAAGGAGTTAAAAAGCAAGCCTAGCTTGTGATATTAATCATGGGACAAAAAATTAATCCGATTGGAATCAGAATAGGGACATTTTTACCTTGGAAATCACGCTGGTTTTCCAGTAATTCCAATTTTAGTAAGTTTTTAATTGAAGATGTGATAATTAGAAGGGCTCTTTTAGCCAGACTTAAACTTTCCGGAATTACAGAGGTTGAAATAGAAAGATTGCCCAAAAGTATGGTTATTGCTGTTACGGTTTCAAGACCGGGAGTTGTTATCGGCCGTGGGGGAAGCGGGATTGAGGAAATAAAGAAGTTTATAGTTGATATAATTTCCAAAGCAAGAGGAAAGAAGCTTTCAGATATTGAAATTGATTTTAAGGTCAATGAAATTAAAAACTCTGAACTCTCGGCAAAACTTATCGCCGAAAGAGTAGCTGCCGATTTGGAAAAAAGAATGCCCCAAAGAAGAGTTGTGGCCCGTGCTATGGAAAGAGCTATGGCATCAGGCGCTAAGGGAATAAAAATTGTTTTGGGAGGAAGAATTCAGGGGGCGGAAATTTCAAGAGTGGAAAAATATCATATGGGATCAGTTCCAAGCCAAACACTTCGGGCATTGATCGATTATGCTCAGGTTCCTGCTCTATTGAAAAGAGGATATGTCGGAGTAAAGGTCTGGGTTCACAAAAAGGAGGAAGACTAAAATGGCAATGCAGCCCAAAAGAAGTAAATATATTAAAAATTTCAGGGGAAAAAGAAGGGGTGTTTCATCCCGGGGAGCAGAACTTTCTTTTGGAGAATTCGGCCTTAAGGCTCAGGAAGTTGCTTGGGTAACAGGTCAGCAAATAGAAGCTGCCAGACGAGCAATTACTCACGAATTGAAAAAGGGAGGAAGAGTTTGGATAAGAATTTTTCCAGATAAGCCTGTAAGTGCAAAACCTGCGGGAAAGCGTATGGGCGGAGGAAAGGGAGATATTGTAAAACATGTCGTAACAGTCAGACCCGGAAGAATTATTTTTGAGGTTGCCGGAGCCAGTGAAGAGGTTGTAAAATCGGCATTCGCCAGAGCAGCAGTTAAATTACCGATTAAGACAAAATTTATTAAAAAGGAAGATTAAAATAATTAGACAATGAAAAAAAACGATTTTAAAAATATAAAAACAAAGAAGGTCGAAGATCTGAAGAAAACAGTTTCTGAAAAGAAACATGAACTTATGAAGCTTTTATCGAATAAAGTTTCCAAGGCAGAAAAAAATCTTAAAAAAGGAAGAAATCTAAAGAAAGAAATTGCACAGATTTTGACCGTGATTAGAGAAATAGAAATTATTAATAAAGAAAATAGAGAGGAAACCAAATGAAAATATTTACAGGGAAAGTAGTTGGTAAAAAGATGCAGAATACGGCAAGCGTTGAGGTTGAAAGAACTGTCGTGCATCCTCTTTATCAAAAAAGGTATAAGAAAATTAAAAAATATCAGGTTCATGATGAAATTGGTGTAAATGTCGGAGATGTTGTCAAATTTATTACCTGTAAGCCCATTAGTAAGTCAAAGAAATGGAGGATTATTAAAAAATGATTCAATTAAGAACAATGCTTGTTTCGGCGGATAATTCAGGAGCTAAAAGGATTATGGTTATCGGGATTTCAACAAAGATAGGTAAAATTGCAACTTTGGGAGATGTTGTTTTATGTGTTGTTAAGGATGCTGATCCTGCGGGAGTGGTAACCAAGCACGAAAAAGTCAGGGTTTTAATAGTCAGAACCAAAAAAGAAGTAGGAAGAACTGATGGAAGTTATCTTAGGTTTGATGATAATGCGGGAGTTGTGATTGACAAACAAGGTCTTCCCCGCGGAACCAGAATTTTAGGCCCTATTGCAAGAGAAATTAAAGAAGTCGGATACAATAAAATTGCATCTCTTGCCAGGGAGGTTGTTTAAATAAATAAAGAATATGAAATTTAAAATTGGAGACAATATAAAAATAACTGCAGGAAAAGATAAAGGTAGGGAGGGAAAAATTGAAAAGATTTTCCCCAAACTTCTTAAGGTTTTGGTGCCTGGAGTCAATCTTTATAAGAAACACGTTAAGGGTTTTCAGGGACAAAAAGGTGGAATATATGATATTCCGAGACCATTAGGACCAGGAAAGATTGCCTTAATTTGTCCAAAGTGTAAAAAAATAACAAGGATCGGTTTTTCGTCAAAAGGAGAAAAGAAAGCAAGAATTTGCAAAAAATGCAGTAAAGAAATAGATATCAAATAAATATGGCAAAACAAAGATTACAAGAAAAATATGAAAAAGAAGTAGTTAAAACCTTAGTTTCTGAATTTGGGATTAAAAACAAAATGGCAGTACCCAAAATTAGTAAAGTGGTAATAAATATAGGAATTGGGAGTATCGCCAAGAATAAAGAACTTACAGAAACACTAAGGAAAGATTTGGCTGCTATTTCCGGTCAAAAACCCTCCACTAAAGTTGCCAGAGTATCAATTGCAAGTTTTGGTTTAAGAGCGGGCATGCCGGTAGGAATTGCAGTAACCTTAAGAAGGGAATTGATGTATGCATTTTTAGACAGGCTTTTTTCAATAGTTCTTCCCCGTTTAAGGGATTTTAGGGGGGTATCAAGAGATAGTTTTGATAAAGCAGGTAACTATACTTTGGGGGTTGTCGAACACACGGTTTTCCCGGAAGCGGATATCATAAAGGGAACTTCCCACGGCCTTGAAGTTACAATTGTTGTAAGCAGTGGGAAGAAAGAAATGTCAGAAAGACTCTTGGAACTTATGGGTATGCCTTTTGAGAAAGGAGAGGTCAAATGAGCACAGTTGCTAAAGAAAAAAGAGAGGATAAAAAATTAAAATATGAATGTCGATATCGAAATAGATGTAAGCTCTGCGGAAGAGGTAGGGGCTATATGAGAAAATTTGGAGTTTGCAGATTGTGTTTCAGAGAACTTGCCCTTAAGGGTGAAATTCCCGGGGTTAGAAAGGCCAGTTGGTAATATGTCGGAAACAAATTATCCCGTAGGAAATTTTTTAATTGCAATTAAAAATGTGGCCATGGCTAAAAACCATGAAATTAAGGATGCATCCTCAAAAAAGAAGGTTGCTGTTGCCAAAGCATTGGAAAGGGCGGGATTTATTGAAGATATTAAAACTAAAGACGGGATTTTAAGTCTGAATTTAAAATATAGTCATAAAAGTCCGATTTTAATGGACATTAAGCTTGTTTCAAAGCCGGGAAAAAGAGTATATTACAAACTTTCTGACATTGAAAACAAAAAAGGATCGTCAATCTATCTTGTGAGTACACCCAAAGGAATATTGACAACGAAAGAAGCGAAAAAAGCGGGAATGGGCGGAGAAGTTATCGTGGAAATTTGGTAAGAAAAAATTATGAGCAAAATCGGAAAACAACCAATTAAACTGCTGGAAGGGGTAACTGTTAAAATAACGGGAAATATTGTTGTGGTTTCCGGTCCCAAGGGGAACCTTGAAAGAAAATTGCCTCATGGTTTTTCGGTTGAGGAAAAAGACGGTTTTTTAACAGTAAAACCTCAAAGCAACACCTTTTCCCTTTCACCCAACTATGGTACAACCAGAGCACTTTTGGCCAATATGGTAACGGGCGTATCAACCGGATGGAAGAAAGTTTTGGAATTGGTGGGCGCAGGTTATAGAGCAGAAGTTGCAGGGAATAGTCTTACACTTAGTGTTGGTTTTTCCCATCCTGTCAAATTTGAGGCGCCTCAGGGAATTTCCATAAAGGTTGAAAAAATGCTCATAACAATAGAAGGAACAGATAAGGAAGTTGTGGGACAGGCAGCAGCTTTTATCAGGAACATCAGACCACCGGAGCCGTATAAAGGAAAAGGTATAAAGTACCAAGATGAGATAATAAGAAGGAAGGCTGGTAAAGCTGCAAAAACCGCAGGAGCACCTGCTTAATTAGGAAATTAAATTTAATATGATAAATAAAAAATCTGAACAAAGAAAATTAAGAGTAAGATCCAAAATCAGAAGATTAAGTAGTCGTCCTAGACTTTCTGTTTTTAGATCTAATAAATTGATATATGCCCAGATTATCGATGACACAAAAGGGACAACTTTGGCTTCGGCTAAGGACAAAGATCCAAATAAGGTTGGTCAGGAAATTGCCAAGAAATCTTTAGCTAAAAAGGTAAAAGATGTTGTTTTTGATAAGGGGGAATATAAGTATCACGGAAGAGTAAAGGCTCTAGCTGAGGCAGCAAGAAAAGGAGGATTAAATTTCTAAAATGGGAAGAAATTACCAAAACAATTATAGAGATCAGGCTCCGAAAGAGTTTGAGGAAACTGTGGTTCAAATAAATAGAATTTCCAAAAAAACTAAAGGTGGAAATCAGGTCAGGTTTTCCGCTTTGGTTGTTGTCGGAAACAAAAAAGGTAAAGTTGGAGTGGGTCTTTCAAAAGCCACGGATGTCCGAAGTGCGATAAGAAAATCAGTTGATAAAGCAACCAGAAACGTAATTACGATTAGAATGGCAGGTTCCACTCTTCCCTATTCGGTCAGGGAGAAGTTTTCCGCAGCCAAAGTTTTATTAAAACCTGCGCCTTCAGGAACTGGAATTATTGCGGGGGGACCAATGAGGGTTGTGTTGGAAGCGGTTGGGGTAAAAGATGCTGTAGGAAAGATATTGGGGACAAATAATAAAATATCAAATGTTTATGCTACGCTTAAAGCACTTCAGACAATTTCTGATATAGCAGATAGAAAGGAGAATATAAATAAATGACAAGTTTACCTAAAGTTGTAGAAAGAAGGAAAAAGAGAGTAGGCAGGGGGTATGGTTCAGGAAAAGGGGGACACACGACGGGACGTGGACAAAAGGGACAAAAATCAAGAACAAAAATAGGGGTACTTTTTGAGGGAGTTAAAGTTAAAAAATCTTTACTAAAAAGACTTCCTTTTCAGAGAGGAAAGGGAAAAAACAAAGGAGGAAAGAAGCCCATTATTGTAAATGTGGAAGCCTTAAATATCTTACCTTCCGGATCTAAAGTAACCGTAGAGGCCTTAATTAAAGCAAAGATAGTTAATGAAAAAGACGCAAAGGTCTATGGAGTAAAAATTCTAGGAAATGGAAAATTGGAAAAGAAATTAATAATTGAAGTACCGGCTTCCAAGTCGGTTATTAAAAAGTTGAATGCTTAAGTCTATTGCCCAGTTTTTTTCAAAGATAGTTAAATCTCCCGACATAAGGAAGAAGGTTATTATTACCGCTTTGATTCTTGTTGTATTTAGATTTACCTCCCATATTCCGGCAGCGGGAATTGACAGAAGTTCCTTACAGGCCTTATTTTCAGGAAGTCCGTTTCTTTCTCTTTTGGATGTTTTTTCGGGAGGAACTTTAGCAAATTTTTCCATAATGGCTCTTGGTCTTAATCCATACATTAATGCATCGATCATTTTCCAGCTATTAGGTTACGTAATTCCAAAACTTGAAGAACTGCAAAAAGAAGGCGAGTATGGGCAGGAAAAGATAAACCAGTACACAAAGCTTCTGACAGTGCCTCTTAGTGCACTACAGGGCTTTGCAATGTACTCCCTGCTTCGGTCCCAGAATGTAATCGGTACCCTTTCTCCGATTTCCATTCTTTCTTTGATTTTAACCATGACCGCAGGTACCGTATTTGCTGTTTGGCTTGGAGATCTTATTTCCGAACACGGTCTCAAAAACGGTATCTCTTTTCTTATTTTTGTAGGGATCATTTCCCGACTTCCAGTAACATTGGGACAGTCGGCAACTGTTTTTCAGGCGCAGGATATTCTCAAAGTAGGTATATTTTTAGCAGTTGCCCTTTTGGTTATTGCTGTAATTATTTTCATGAATGAAGCAGTCAGAAGAATTCCCATTCAATACTCCCGAAGAACAGGAAACATAAGTTCTTCTCCGGTTTCAAGCTATCTTCCCTTAAGGCTTAATCAGGCAGGGGTAATTCCCATAATCTTTGCTGTGTCGTTGGTGCTTGCCCCATCCTTAATAAGTCAATTTCTTTCAAGTTCAGGCAATCCCGCAATTGCGGGTATTGCATCAACTATTAGCAGGGTTTTTACCCCCCAATCCGTGATTTATAACATCATTTACTTTATTTTGGTTTTTGGTTTTACCTACTTTTATACTGCGGTTGTTTTTAACCCAGAAAAAATATCAGAAAATTTGCAAAAAGGTGGGGGATATATTCCCGGGATAAGACCGGGAAAAGAAACCGCAAAGTATTTATCATTTGTTCTTTCCAGAATAACCTTAGTAGGAGGAGCTTTCTTAGGACTTATCGCGGTTCTTCCCTCTTTCTTTCAAAAAACAATCGGAGTATCAAATCTTGCAATTGGAGGAACAGGGGTATTAATCGTTGTTTCGGTTGTTTTGGAAATTGCCCGTGAATTGGAAGGAGAACTTGCCATGAGGAAGTACGAAACTTTTGTTAAATAATATGAACATTGTTTTACTTGGTTCGCCAGCATCAGGAAAGGGGACACAAGCAGATCTTTTATGCCGAAAGTTCGGCCTTTATCATCTTTCTACAGGAGACGTTTCAAGAGAACTTTCCAGGAAAGATGCTCGAATAAAAGAAATTGTTGATTCTGGAAAACTTATTCCTCAGGAAGAAATGACAATGCATGTCATAAATTTTCTGACAAAAGAAAGGCCTACATTAAAAAATATTCTTTTTGAAGGTTTTCCCAGATTTATTCCTCAATATGAAGCACTGGAGTCATTTATGAAAACAAATGGAGACGAAATAAATATTGTATTTTCATTGGAGGTCAGCGAGAAGGAAGCAATAAGAAGAATATCGGCAAGAAGGACGTGTCAGAAATGCGGACATGTTTATAACACAATTACCAACCCCCCCAAAATTGCAGACACCTGCGACTGTGGTGGAAAACTCATTCTTCGTGATGATGATAAACCTGAATCAGTAAAAGTACGTTTTGAATATTATAGAGAAAATACTGAAAAATTGATTAATTATCTTGACGAGAAAGGAAAATTGGTAAGGATTAATGGTGAAAGACCTGTTGAAGAAATTCAAAAAGATTTGGTTAAAGAAATTAAAAATCTAAATAAACAAAGTGAATAAATTCCATGCAAAATCCAAAGAGGAAATTGAAATTATGGCCGAGTGCGGTAGCAAGCTTGCCAGGGTTAAAAAGGCTCTTTTTGAAAAGGTTGGTGAAGGAGTAAGCGCTTGGGATATTGAGGAACTTGCGGTTAAGCTTATCAAAAAGGAGGGTGCAGAGGCTTCTTTCAAGAAAGTTCCCGGTTATTCCTGGGCAACCTGCGTCAATGTAAACGCAGGACTTGTTCATGGAATTCCTAAAAAAGAGATTATTTTTAAAAATGGGGACATTGTCAGTGTGGATTTGGGGCTTTATTTCAAAGGCTTTCATACGGACTGTTCTTTTTCCAAGGGTTTGAATGTTGATTCTGAGGTAGAGGGTTTTCTGCGGGTTGGCAGAGATGCACTTAAAAAGGCAATTGAAGAAACTAAGGTGGGAAATAGGACATATGATATATCGGAAGCTATCGAAAAGACCATAAAATCGGCTGGTTTCAGTCCAATAAAGGCTCTTACCGGCCATGGAGTAGGCAGAGAACTTCATGAAGACCCTCAAATTCCCTGTTTTGTGCCTGGTGAAAAGGAAGAAAGCATGATTATTCCCGAAGGTGCAACATATGCGATTGAAGTAATGTATGCTTTGGGAAGCCCCGATTTGGTACAGGAAGAAGACGGGTGGACAATCGCTACCCAGGATGGTAAAATATCAGCACTTTTCGAAGAGACTATAGCCGTAGTTTGCGGTCGGCCAAAAGTATTGACCGGCTTTTTTTAGGTAAATGGGAAAAACTGTTGGAACAATCGAGGTTGTTGGTGTGGTAACGCAAGCGTTGCCTAATACAATGTTTAGAGTTGAGTTTGAGGACAAAAGGGTTATTTTGGCAACCCTAACAGGAAGATTAAGAAGGAATTTTATCAGAATCTTTCCTGGAGATAGGGTTAAAGTCGAAATGACGCCATACGATGAGGAAAGAGGCAGAATAAGTTATAAATTTTAGGAAAAACTATGAAAGTACAAAGTTCGTTACAAAAAAGATGCAAGGATTGTAAGTTTGTGAAGCGCCATGGAACATTATTCGTTATTTGCAAAAATCCAAAGCACAAACAGAGACAAGGCTAATATATGGCAAGAATTGCAGGACTTGAATTAAACGATGATTGGAAAGTCGAATTTGCTCTCACAAGAGTAAAGGGTATCGGCTGGCCTTTGGCTGGAAAAATAATTGATGCTTTGAAAATCGACCGATCAAAAAGAATGAAGGATTTAGTACCCGAAGAGATTTCTAAAATAACCGCCGAGCTTGAAAAATATGATACGGAAGGGGATCTTTTCAGAAAAGTCAGAGCAAATATTACAAGACTTCAGACAATTGGAAGCTATAGAGGGTCGAGACATTCAAAAAGTCTTCCCGTTAGGGGTCAAAGGACAAGAGTAAACGCCAGAACAAAAAGAGGTAAAAGAAAGACAATAGGAGCATTTAAGAAGGAAGTTTTGAGCGGCAAAAGGGTTGCGGAAGCAGCCGAAGCCAAGAAATAGTCGGAGCCTAAAATTCTATTAAACATATGGCAGTAAATAAAGTTAAAAAACAAACAGATTTAGCAAAGCTTTTTATTTCAGCATCTTTTAATAATACTTTGGTTACGGCAGCCAATGAAAAAGGTGAGGTTCTGGCGTGGGGTTCTTCAGGTTCGGTCGGTTTTAAGGGAACCAGAAAATCAACTCCCTTTGCCGCAACTTCAGCTGTCGAAAAAGTTATGGATAAGATTAAAAACGAAAATGGAGTAAAAGAAATTGAAATTTATATTAAAGGTCCGGGTCCGGGTAGGGATGCTGCATTAAGAGCGTTTAAAGCATCAGGAGTTAAAATTTCTCTTATTGCTGATGTTACGCCGATTCCGCACAATGGTCCAAGACCTAAGAAAAGGAGAAGAGCATAATAAGCGAAAGCTTAAGATTTCTATAAAATGGCAAGATATACAGGTCCAAAAGACAGATTGTCAAGAAGGGAAGGCTTTGACCTTTTTGGAACAGGATTGAAATTAACGAGACTTATGGTTCCGCCGGGTGTTCATGGCCCTAAAGGAACTAGGGGTTCTTCACAATATGGCAAACAGCTTAGAGAAAAACAAAAAGTCAAAAGATTATATGGCCTTTTAGAAAAACAATTCAGAAAATATGTTGAAATGGCTCTTAAAACTAAAGGGAACACGGGGGAGAAATTAATAGGTATTTTGGAAAAGAGGCTTGATAATGTGATTTTCCGTTTGGGATTTGCTCCTTCAAGGCCGGCAGCTCGACAAATTGTTTCTCACGGGCATGTTATGGTTGATGGTAAAAAAGTCAACATTCCGTCATATGAACTTAAAGTTGGTCAGACGGTTACATTAGACACTAAAGGAATGAATATACCGACAGTCGCCAAACTTCTCAAAAGTGAAGAAATTAAGCTTCCTTCCTGGCTTGAGAAAAAAGCTGTTGTTGGAAAAGTCGCCAGAGAACCAAAGCGTGAAGATATTTTTGAACCAATCAGTGAGCAAGACATAGTTGAGTTTTACTCAAGGTAAATGTAGAATACCAAAGCTTGGAGGTGAATATACGATGAGCGTACCATTATTTGAAATCAAAATCGAAAAGAAAGACAAAAACTACGCAAAATTTGCGATTACTCCTTTGGAAAGAGGCTATGGGGATACTTTGGGCAACTCTTTGAGAAGAGTGCTTTTAACCTCGCTTCCTGGAGCGGCAATTACATCCGTCAAACTTGGAGGAGTTAAACATCAATTTTCCACCCTCAAGGGCATGAAGGAGGATGTTGTTGAGTTTTTACTTAATTTGAAGAAGGTCAGATTTTCATATTCAGGAGAAAAACCTACCAAGGCTTCTTTGTCGGTGAAATCCGCAGGAGAGGTAAGAGCTAAGGATATTAAGCTTGGAGCGAATGTAAAAATAGCAAACCCCGAATTTGTTTTGGCTGTTATTAACAAAGGATCAAAACTAGAGGCAGATATGGAGATTGAGGCGGGAGTTGGATATTCGCCGGCGGACGAGAGATTAACCGGAGAAATAGGTTTAATTCCCCTAGATGCTTCTTTTTCGCCTGTTGTCAGAGTAAATTACAGGGTTGAAGAAACCCGTGTAGGAAGACTTACAAATTATGACAAATTGATTTTTGAGATTTGGACTGATGGAACAGTTGACCCGAAAGAGGCACTTGTTGCCGGAACCAAAATACTCATGTCACATCTTAATCAAATTGTTAATCCAAAGGCAGTTGTTAAAGAAGAGAAAGTTGTTGACAACAGCCTGGGAGTTACCGGAAAACTTTCCGTTGAAGAAATAGGTCTTCCAACAAGAGTAGCTAATGCATTATCTAAAGCGGGTTATGAAACTGTTGAGGAATTATTCGGAGCCAAAAAAGAAGACTTGGCAAAGGTAAGAAATCTCGGAGAAAAATCCCTTAAGATAATTAAAGCAGCTCTTGGTCAAAAGGGCGTAACTTGGGAGGTAATCTAAAATGAGAAAGATGGTTTTCGGAAAGAAACTTTCCCGGGGTAAAAAGGGAAGGGAGGCTTTATTGAGGTCTTTAGTCAGGGCTATTATAGTCAGTGGAAAAATTGTGACCACAAAGGCTAAAGCCAAAGCGATTATTGGACAGATAGATAAGATAGTTACTTTGGCTAAAAAAGGTACTTTAGATTCAAGAAGAAGAGTGCTGGCTTTTTTGGGCAATGACAGAGAAGCTTCTCAGAGACTGGTTAATGTTTTAGGTCCTTCCTTTTCTGCCAGAAACAGCGGTTATACAAGGATTATTCTTTTACCGTCAAGAAAAGGTGATAATGCCAAAATGGCAAGACTTGAGTGGGTAGATGAGATTAAGGAAGAAAAGAAAGAAGAGAAACCTAAAGAAAAAAAAGAAAAAACAACTGTAACTAAAGTTGCAAAAAAGATAAAAAAGAAAGCTATAGTTAAAAAATAAATATGAAAACATATCATCCAACCCAAAAAGAAGTTAAAAGAAATTGGAATTTAGTTGATGCCAAGGGGGAGATTTTAGGAAGACTGTCATCTAAAATTGCCCAGCTTCTTACAGGAAAGGGAAAAGCTACATACTCACCTCATATGGACTCGGGAGATTATGTGGTTGTTATTAATGCAGAAAAAATTGAATTGACCGGAAAGAAAAAATCTCAGAAAGTATATAGAAGCCATTCCGGTTATCCTGGAGGATTTAAGGAAGTAAGCTTTGCTAAAATGAGTAAGGAAAAACCGGAAGAAATTATTAAACATGCTGTATTGGGAATGCTTCCCGACAACAGGTTAAAAAGAGACAGGGTTGCAAGACTCAAGATAGTTGCGGGAGACAAAAATCCTTTTGAAGATAAATTTTAAAAGAAAGTTTAAATAATATGGCAAAAATAAATTATTCATACGCCGGAGGTAAAAGAAAAGAATCGTCCGCAAGGGTGAGAGTATTTAAAGGAAAAGGAGAAAATATCGTAAACGGAATTAGCGCAGAGAAGTATTTCCCGGGTGCTGTAATGGAAAGTGTTTGGAAAAAACCTTTTAGAGTTACGGAAACTTCAGAAAAATACTACTTCAGCGCAAAGGTTGTGGGTGGAGGGAAACAAGGACAACTAGGTGCCGTTGTTAACGGGATTGCAAAGGCTCTTGTTAAAATTTCGGAAGAAAAATACAAGAAGGAATTAAGAAAGTTTGGTCTTCTTACCAGAGACTCAAGAATAAGACAAAGAAGAATGGTTGGAATGGGTGGAAAATCTCGACGCGCAAAACAATCTCCAAAACGTTAATCTTTCTATTTAGTATTTTTTGTAATATACTCCTGGTTATGAACGTGGAATCAGAAAAGGGAAAAGTTCCTAGTAAAAACAATTTCTCAGAAGGAATTAGAAAAAAGAATGATAGAATGTGTAGCAGAAATTCAGAAACAAGTAGATTTAATAGAAAGTCTTAAGTATCATCCGCAAGGTTGGAATCCAGGATTCCATAGTCCCCGAGCATGTGTTTCAGGACACAACCATTGATTTAATCGTTTTCAGTTTTTTTATCTCTTATCTTAATTTTGTTTCCCTAACCTGCTAAAATACAAGCGCAGACGGGGAGTAGCTCAGATAGTCAGAGCATTCGCATGGGGTGCGAAAGGTCGCTGGGGCGGAACCAGTCTCCCCGACATACCTTATAAAATACGAAAATAAGGTATTGACTTCGTTTTTACTTCGGTATTTAATTAATTAATGCCCGGTAAATACTTCAATTGTAAGTTTTGTAAGAAACCAGTTTATAGAGATCTCAAGCGTATTCACGAAAATGAGAAAAATGGTTGGAATGTATTTTGCTCTCAAGAGTGTTTATGGCAATTTAGAAGAAAATCAAAAATCTATTCCTGTTCAAGAACTGGTTGCAATAACACTTTTATTCGAAAACCCTCGGAACTTAAAAAGATAAGAAAATGTTATTGTTCAACCCACTGTGCGGCAATTGTTAACAATTCGAAATATGTTAAGCGCCCTGCTGTTATAAAAACATGTGGGTATTGTAAAAAAAGTTTTAAGGGTCATGGAAAAAAGTTTTGCTCAGAGACATGTCAAAATAAGGCCCAAATTATTCCAGCTGATTTACTTATATCTGAGATAAAGAAATTCGTTCGGTTTAATAAAAGGATTCCTTGTAAGAGAGAATTTAGTAATTATCACGCTATTCGTGGACGTTTTGGTACGTGGAATAACGCCATTAAGATTGCAGGTTTTAGTCCGAATCCAGTGATGTTTGCAAATAGGCACATTGCTAAAGACGGGCACGAATGTGATTCGTTCTCAGAAAAAATAATTGATGATTGGATGTTTGAAAATGGTATAGAACACAAAAGAGATGTTCCCTATCCGGGAAATAAAGGTTTTACTTGCGATTTTGTCGTAGGTAATAAATGGATTGAATTTTTTGGTTTGGCGGGTCAACACAGAAAGTATGATTTATTGAAGCGAAGAAAGCTTAGCTTAGTAAAAAGATACGACATCGATCTTATTAGATTGTTCCCTGATGACATTTTTCCTAAAAACAAATTAAGTGTGATTCTAAATGTGTAGGTAGATTATTATATAATTACGAAATGATTAAATTAAATGTTTTTAAACAAACAAAAGGTTTTTGCGGACCATTCTCCGTAAAATCCATTTTTCATTATTATGGTGTTGAAAAGACCATTGATGAAATTGCAGAGCTAATTCATGCAACCCACGATTATGGTTGTGATCCAATAGATATTGTTGAAGGAGTTAAAAAGGCGGGGTTTGAAGCTTTCTATAAAAAGAATTCGTCAATTGAAGAAGTAAAGAAATATGTTGAAGCGGAAATTCCTGTAATTGTTGAATGGTTTTCTCCAGAAAATAATGGTCATTACACACCCGTAGTTGGATTTGAAAATGACGAGATATTATTGGCAGATTCTTTACTGGGAGATATCAGAAGATTAAATATTAAAGAGTTTACATTTCGCTGGTTTGAATTGGATAAATATCCTCCCGAGAAACCGGAAAATTTTTCTTTAAGAGAAATAATTGTTATTTATCCAAGTCAGTTGTCCGAAAAAATCGTACAACTAAATTAATTAGCACTTGAATTTTGATTTGAAAGATTGTAGAAAGATATCGTAATGGCAAAGACCAAAAAAGAACCGAAAGAAGCCCCTAAACAACAAGAAGGTGGAGCAGCAAAACTTCAAGCTATTAAATTAGCAATGGATCAAATAGAAAAACAGTATGGAAGAGGTTCTATTATGAGACTTGGAGGAAACACTAACGATAAATACAAAATTGAGGTTATTCCGACTGGTTCCATTGCTTTGGATTTGGCTCTTGGTGTAGGAGGACTTCCTAGAGGAAGAATTACCGAGATATACGGTCCCGAAGCATCAGGGAAAACAACACTTGCGCTAGCTGTTATCGCCGAGGCCCAGAAGAAAGGAGGACAGTGTGCTTTTGTTGATGCAGAACATGCACTTGATCCCCAGAGGGCTGAGATTATCGGAGTTGATTTAGATAATCTTTTAATGAGCCAGCCGGATACCGGAGAACAGGCTTTGGAAATTACGGAAACTCTTATAAGATCGGGGGCACTGGATGTCATAGTTGTTGATTCGGTTGCGGCTTTGGTTCCGAGAGCGGAGTTGGAGGGAGAAATGGGAGATGCTGTCATGGGACTTCAGGCAAGATTAATGTCTCAAGCTCTAAGAAAGTTAACCGGGGCAATTTCAAAGAGTAAAACAGTTTTAATTTTTACCAATCAATTAAGACAAAAAATCGGGGTTATGTTTGGAAATCCAGAAACAACTCCCGGGGGACTTGCATTAAAGTTTTATTCATCGGTAAGAATTGACGTAAGAAGAATAGAAGTTTTAAAAGATGGGGAAAAGGTAATAGGATCGCGCCATAGAGCAAGGGTGGTTAAGAATAAAGTTGCTCCTCCGTTAAGAATTGCCGAGTTTGACATAATGGAAACGGAGGGAATAAGCAAAACCGGAGGACTTTTGGATGTGGCAACCGAACTTGGGATAATTGCAAAATCTGGATCATTTTTTAACTATGACGGAAAACCGATTGCACAAGGAAAAGAAGCTGCAAAATTATATCTTGGAGAACATACTAAGTTTGCAGATGAAATAGATAAAAAAATAAGAGATATGGTTGCTTCAGGTAAAAAGCTTCCTAAAGAACTAATAGAAGAGAAAGAAGAGTAAGCAAAAATTATTACTTGGCAGTAGAATGGCTATATGCCGGTTATAACTTCAATTAAATCTCAAAAGAAAAAAGACAGAGTAAATATATACCTTGATGACAGATTTGGTTTTGGAATTGATCTGGAAAATTTTGTAAAATTTGGATTAAAGCTTAATCAAGAACTAACAGATGAAGAAATTGCGGATATTGTTAAAAAAGCCGAGTTTCAGAAAACATTGGACAAACTTCTTAGGTTTGCAACACTTAGACCAAGAAGCGAAAAAGAAATAAAGGATTATTTTAGAAGGAAAAAAGTTCATGAAAGTCTGCACCAAAAACTCTTTGATAGATTAAACCGTTTGGAATTAATCAATGACGAAAAATTTACTAAATGGTGGATTGAACAAAGACAGGCCTTTAGACCAAAACCAAGGAGGGTTTTAGAAATGGAATTAAGAAAGAAGGGTATTAACAAAGATATCATTAATAAAGTTTTAGGAGAGGAAACAATAGATGAAGAAAAGATGGCAGGGGAACTTTTAATAAAGAAAATGTATAAATGGAATAATCTTGAAGGTTTCGAACAAAAGCAGAAAATGTCTCAGTATCTGGCCCAAAAAGGATTCGCTTGGGAAATTATTAAAAAAGTGGTAAAATTGCAGATAGAGTAAGGAATATGGTAGGAAGAACCCAAAAAACAGCTTCTTTCGCCTCAGGTCTTATTTAAAAGATCTTAGTTTCTTTGCTCCTTAGATTTGTATATGTCAGACGATAATATTAAAAAGCTTGAGAAAATTGCCAATTTGACCTCAGATGAAGCCAAAAAGATGCTTTTAGATGAAGTTCAGAAAGATCTAACGGGGGAAATTGCCAAAAAAGTTAGACAGGCTGAAGAGCGGATTAAGGTGGATGCTTCCGAGAAAGCCAAAGAAATCTTAGTTGATGCTATGAGGCATGGTGCAACTTCTTACGTTGCTGAATACACGGTTTCTACGGTTACGGTTCCTAATGAAGATGTTAAAGGAAGAATAATTGGGGCCGGTGGAAGAAACATCAGAACCTTTGAAAGAGAAGCTGGAGTTGAGATTGAAATAGATGAAACAAACGAAATCAGAGTTTCCTCTTTTGATTCCATAAGGCGCGAGATAGCAAGACGTGCACTAGATCTTCTTATCAAAGATACCAGAATTCAGCCTTCAAGAATTGAAGAGGTTGTAGCCCAAGTTAGAACTCAAATGAATGATGTACTTTTGGAAGAGGGAAAGAAGATCGTTCATGACTGCGGCGTATTCAATCTTCCGCTGGAACTTGTGAAACTTATCGGAAGATATAAGTTTAGAACTTCATACGGACAAAATCTTGGAATTCATACAATTGAAGAAACTAAAATTGGTGTTTCAATTGCTAATGAAGTTGGGGCTAATGTCGACATTGTGCGACTTGGGTGCCTCCTTCACGATATTGGAAAGGTCGTTACAGAGGAAGAAGGAACTCATGTGCAAACGGGGGTTGCAACTCTTAAAAAATACGGTCTTCCTAAAGAAGTTATTGCTGCAGTTGCCGAACATCATGAGGATAAACCCTTTAGTTCGGTTGAGTCCACTTTAGTCTGGATTGCAGATGCCATATCGGGCAGTCGCCCCGGAGCAAGATATGAACCGCATGAGGATTATGTGGGTAGAATGGAAAAGATAGAAGAGATAGCTAAGGGATTTGATGGGGTGGAAATAGTCTATGCTTTTCAGGCGGGAAGAGATGTAAGAGTTATAGTAAAACCTGATGAAGTAGATGATGATAGGACTACAATTCTGGCTCACGATATTGCCAAAAAACTGGA
>Ga0180007_10003289_pt1 | contig 18141 bp, 12 predicted proteins | sample MM_PC_MetaG_FD_121122 | JGI IMG/M metagenome (GOLD analysis project Ga0180007, IMG submission 121122) | Groundwater microbial communities from the Aspo Hard Rock Laboratory (HRL) deep subsurface site, Sweden - MM_PC_MetaG | ecosystem: Environmental > Aquatic > Deep subsurface > Groundwater... | reverse complement strand
TGCCAATATTTACCGGCAATGTCTCTGCAATATAGCGCATGGCTGCCACCGAAAATTCATAATCCCCGGATGGCAATGCGACCTCATATATTCCATTATCGGCAGCAAAAGTCTCAACACTGGTATAATAATTTCCCGTACCTGTGGAATACTCTTCTATTGTCAGAACTGCATTCAGCGGTCGTTCATGAATTCCACCGCTTACCCGACCGGAAACGGACACTCGTGGTGATTCTGCTAATTCAGTCGTGAATACATTGGAACCAAGCTTGATAGTATCAATGACTGTTTGAGTTAGATACCCGAATAACTGTGCACGAATTTGATAATACCCAACTTCAATCGGTAACGGATAGGAAAATTCACCGGCATTATTCGTTGTAGCGCTGAATACGGGATTCAAGGTATCTGGATACAGGTATCCGGTAATCATGGCATTGGAAAGTGGCTGTTGGTTAGTATCAGTTGTCAGCCCTGAAACCGTTCCAAATGCTTTTTTAACTGTAATCGGTTTTTCGAAAACTTCATACCCGGATTTTAACAACGCTGCAACGAGTGTTCCGATTGTATCGGGAAAAACCTGCATACTGCTAGTCACGGCAAGAGTGTCAATACCACAGCCACGCACAGCAAGTGTAATATTGCTCTGTTTGGCTGACCCACTAATTTGCCCGATATGTCCGGGAACCAGTGAATTTTCGACGTCAAATTGATCCGCACCAACCAAAATCTCCGGACTTGATAATTGCGCTGCTCCGGTCACCGGCAGTGTTTCAACAAACACATATCCGGTTTCACCAGAAATCTTTCCTTTAATTTTGATGATTTCACCATATCGGGGCAAAAGTTGAAATTGTAAAACGCCGTCAGAGTCACTGGTTCCCAAAAGACTGTCACCGTGGACCGTCCACCCGAAAGCATAGATTTCAGCATTTGCAACAGCATGTGAACTGTCATCCAAAACTGTCACAGAAATATTCGAAGATATCCCGACCGGAACTGTCGCTGGTTCAATGTTGACATTCAGGGGATTGACAACAGTGAGCGTGTCAATAACTGGTATTTGCTGGTTACCGGTGATGGTCATTAAAAGGTCACCCAACTGCAAACTTTCAGCGCTGATCGCTAATGTTACAGTTCCGTCGATACCGGTCACACCAAAAGCGACAATATTTTCGTTCTGTAGCAGGGTAACGACCGCATTTTCCATTGCACCGGATTCATTCATGACAGATACAGAATAATAACCAATGTTCAATGCAACAATCGGATTATAATCAGCAAACGTTTCTTTGGGAATGCCGACCCATGGTTTTATCGACGGGTCACCTAAAATATTATAAACATCATAATAGTATTTGTATGTCGATGTATCACCAGTAGCTGTCTGCGAGAAAACATCAAACAACCCTCTGTATAACATGGCGCCGATACTGGTTTCCCCATCCTGAAAAAACCCGTCGTACATAGCTCGTTCCATAATATCGTCGGGTTCCCAGTAACTTGAATTCGACGCGCCAATAAACGCAAAAGCTCCCTTATCGGCTGTTCTGATCCAGCTTTCGCCAAAGCATTCCCCCATCGAAAAACTGCCGGTTTCACAGGCATTGCTGATTACAAATGCCGGAACCGAGCCGGAATTTAATCCACCGATATTGCCTTGATTGAAACTCGGTCCCTGCCATTCAGTTTCCAGGCCGTGACCGGAATAGTGGCAGATCGTCCGACCTTCATTCAACGCCTGGGAAATATCCAGTGTGTTCCCATCCGGATGACCCTTGATAAGATCGGTATAGACGCCACGGGTTTGAAGGTAATTTTCAATGACATAATTATGCGAGGCTTCCGCTAATTCCCAATAATCCGGATCGCTTGTTGCAATAAAGGTCATTTTATTAAACGCATCGAGACTGCTGACTTCACACATTTCATAGGCCATGGATTTATGAATAATCGCAAATAAGTCAGAATCATCGGCGGCGGAAAAACGTCCGATCATTAAATCAGGAATCAGGTCGCTGTCCATCCGTGCATAAGGTGCATCGGTTTCCGTTTCCCCAACCGTCCCGGTCCAGGCCGGAACATCGGCCACATCGCCAACCAACAGTACGTAGGCCAGAGAAGAAGTAGAATTAAATTGGTCAAATATAAAATCCCGGATTGAGCCGGTTGTTCCACCCAACTCAGAAACTGATTTTAAAATGGTGTTAAATCCGCACTGCCGTTTCCAGTTCAGATACGTCTTTAATTCCTCATTTTCCACAAATTGATCGCCTGCCACTACTAGAAAATTCAGCGGCGCCGTACCTTTTATCTGTGAATCGGTTTCATCGTAGTTGATAAATATATCCCGGGCGATCCGGTCTAAATCAGGATTGAATACCGGATTTTTCGCAGTGCTTTTCTGAAGGACCGGATCTTGAATAATTTTGACAGTGATCGTTGCACCGGTGATCAATTTCAGTGAATGCCTGAGCGGATTATAGGATATCGGGAAAAAGTCCAGCATGATTCCGGAAATTCTCCCCATCTTGAATGGCTCATGCGTCGTCACCACTCCCGGAGAATAAAAATCATCCGTTTTATATATTTCATGATTAATAATTATCGGTATCCGATCAATGTCAGTTTTTCGCCGGAAGGGTTGAACCGGAAACACCGGATTTGGAAAACCAGTCTGAGACAAATCAAGGTTTTCTTCGGAATGAATAGAAATCGTATATTCAATCCGGCTGTTTTCAGGAATTTTTATCATTTTCCGGATAAACGGTAATTTCGGTGTACCAACCGCATAGTAATAATTGGTCCCGTTTATGTCTATCTCTGTAAAATAATCACCATTATAATCAATTGTTTTTATCTCAATATCATCCAACGAAAATTCCAGAATCATTTCAGTTGAATTTGTTTCCTGAAAATGAACCTCCACTGGGCGGAATTGGTTCACTGAGACACCGGCAAAGATCAGCGACACCGGAAAAAATAACATGATAATATAATAAGTTAGTTTATTCATATTAGAAATCTATCAACGTCTAATCTATACAATATTTATCCAAGAATCTGTGATATAATGCTGGTAATTATTTCTTTTTCTGAAAAATGCTTGTGCTCAGCGACACCTGCAGGGAAAGTCCGACAAGCCGGGAATTTTCCGACGGAAACCCAAAATCCGTTATCGCCGGATACCGGGAATCGTTTTCCGGTTGCATCGATACAATCTTCTCAATGGGTTGACCTTTATCGAGATCGTGGAAATAGCCCATCTCGACTCCGACCTTATTGTTGATCATTAATCCCAGCAGGGCGCCGACCCGGATACTTTCATTTCCGTTGATACCTTTCGGAATATACATCGCCCGAAAGCCGGTATAAAACGCATTACCCGGTTTAACTGGAAATGTCCTCACACTGTAATAGGTCATATCAAAACTGGAATTCGGGGTCAGTGAATAGGCAAAATTAATAATATCGTAAAAATCGCCCCGCTGGAAAACAGTGCGTGAGTAATCGATTCCCGAACCATAGATGGGTAATCCGACCCGAATACCGAAATCGCTGATATCACTCAAGCCCTTGCGATAAACAAAAACCGGCAGAATATTTTCAACGGAAAATGCAATTGATGTCCGGGTTTCATCCTCCTTTAAGGGCACGGGGCTGATAGTCGGATGGGCTGCACATCCCCACAATAATAACAAGACGATGAAAACTGGGATTACTTTTTGCATAACGTTGTTAGATTAAGAAATCGCACCGAAATAGTAAAGTAATTATTTCAAGGATAAAGATTCAGCAGAAATTGCATAATTCCATCCAGATCGTTCTTATTGAGCGTGCTGTCATTGTTCCAATCCGCCATATCAAACTCGGTATCATTAGGGACAATTTGGCCGGCAATATAATTTTGAACCAGTACTATATCCGCGATATTGATTTCCTTGTCCCCGTTGACATCACCCGGAATAGTCGTCCCGGTTGTCAGGTTGACTCTCGCAGACTGTTCATTACCGACAATAATGTTTTCAATGCTTATTAATTCGCTTCCACTCGCAATTTCCAGTTGATAAATCCCCGGTAAACAGAGTCGATAGTAATCACCGAAATTCTTATCCGGTAGGATCCAGGAATTATCCATTTCGTGGCCAACAATACTGATCTGCATTTCACCCAATTCCCCATCTGTCCGGATGTCTCCACAAATACCGGTCAATGCCCCCGATAAATAATTCAGCAGGGCATTCCGGTTATATTCCCAATACGCGGACAGTTCCGACTCCGGTAGCAGTTTTGTGTCGGAAATTTCGATGGTCACTTCCCGGCAGTGCTGATAATAGGTCATATAATCCTGACGACCGCCATAAATATCATACCAGTCCCAGCCATTGGTGATGCCATTATTCAAATCGGTCAAATAATCCGCCGGGCTGTTGGCTTGCGCCGTATCGGCATATTGCCGACAGAGCCGGATCAGCCACTCATCGTCGGCGTGTCGCCGCTTCCAGGTATCCCAGGGATAATTCAAAACTTCAGCGCCGCCATGAAAATTAGCCGACAGCACAAAATTCTGCCGCTCAGCCAGTTCCATCATGGCCACGGTTTCCGGCTGCCAGAGATTTCCATCGGGATGGTCGCCATTCTGAGGGTTGGGAAAATTCCGGTTCAGGTCTACGCTATCTGCATTGCATCGGGTAGCACCGTAAACAGTGTGATTACCACTATAATACGTTCCATCAGGATTGACCAGCGGATTGATCCAGATTTCAAGATTATCCACTAAACTACTCACCTGTTCACTATTCTGATAATTCGTCAATAAATGATTAATTAACCGCAGCATCAATATATACCCTGTGGTCTCATCGCCATGCATGGTAGAGGTATACATCACTTCCGGTTCCGCTTCCTCGCTATGGACATTATCGGAAATCACAGCAAAGAGAATCGCCCGACCTTCAACCGACCGGCCGACGCTGTCAATCCAGCAAATACCGGGATAATCCTTTGCAAACTGCCGCATCATACTTATATAGGTTTCATAGGTCGGATAACTGTCCCAGCTTTTGCTTTTCCTGACAGAATCAGACATTTTGGGTTTGTATTTCATTGAGGGTGGTTTCAGAATTTCAACGGTTTTACCCAATGCCTCAAACCGTTTGAATTCCCGTGGATTCGCATAGGCGTAAACTGTATCGCCAATAACATTGTCAATAGAGATAATCCGCGTAATATCACGGAGTTCGTCCCGGGTTTCTATTTCAAACCGGAAATAAACTTCAGGACGCGAAAACCGCTCCTTCGATACTTCCGCGTAAGAAATGGACAGCATCCAAAGAATCAATATTGAGACAATTATACAGGTGTTTTTCATATTAGCGAATTCGTTTTAATTCCTCTGATAAAGATAGAAATATCATAACTGGATTTCAATATGAATATTTCACTGAAGTTCCCCCGAAATTCGAAATCTCTTATAGCACAATATTTTGTAATTTATGATGATAAAACACATTGACAAATGTAATAGTAATTTAGGAAAGTTGAGATGGAAAAAGCCTAATTTTATGAAAATTCCAATCAAGCTCCCCTCTTTCCCCTCCTTACAAGGAGGGGATTATGGAGTGGTTAATATGTTTGCATAATCAAAAAATATTGTTTCATAGGACAAAACTTTTAAAAATCACTATAAAAGAGAGAAACCGGGCTCCTGCTTCAATATGAAAAAGGGGCGGAAAATCCCGCCCCTTTTATTTGAATCAGAAATTGATTAGCGCATCAGGATCATTTTTCGGGTCTGTGAGAAATTACCGGCTTTCAGTGTATATATATAGACACCGCTGCCAACCACATTTCCGCGGGAATCCTGTCCATTCCAAATAACCCTTTGGTAACCGGCCGGGTATTCATTCTGCACCAGTTCCTGAACCATCTGACCCATCAGATTGTAGATCGTCAAGGTTACTTTACTGGTCTTCGGTAGTGCAAACTCGATCGTCGTTTCCGGGTTAAAGGGATTCGGATAATTCGGTTTCAATGCGAACTTAGTCGGTATTTCTTCCTGACTATCAATTGCGAGAGCACTCATCGAAACCGGTTCGGATTTTGCCGATTCGTTCAGCCCAAAATCTGTCGCGGTGACCGTATAGGTATAAGATACCGACGATAATGCGGTCGCATCGATATACTCCACATTAGGCGAATAGCCGATGACTTCAAAATCCGTCAACGCGGTTTTCCGATAAACCGAATAGTATTTGACCTTTTCGCTGGTAACCGGTGCCCATTGCAACACAATATTATCACCTCCACCAACAGCGGTCAAACCAACCGGGACTTCCGGCGGCAGATTATCCTCCGACCAACCCGCCAGTATATTGGAATTCCAGTAAGACCAGCTATCCCAACCGATCGCGGAAATAACGTATCCGGTCCAATGAATATTATCTCCGACTTTATCGTATAGTGTCGGCACAACGACATTATAGTGATCCATTTGCGGATTTATGGGAACTGTCGTTACATAATCCCATCCTGTTTCAAATTCCGGCTGCGGTTCAGGACCATACATAGGTTTAATAGCTCTCCAGATTTGATACTCTTTTACTGCACCATAAAGCCCTTCGGCTCGTTTCCAGGTCAGGCGGACCTGTTTTCCATGATCCATCGGCACGTCCAATATTTCTTTAATTATCGGTCCAAATACATAATTATTGGAGTAGAGTATAACCGGGTCTCCGGGACCCTCAGACGGGAAATTGAAATAACGCCATTCATTATTGAAATCATTTTTGGCGTACATGGCTTCATAATATCCGGTCGGAAGACCGATAGCGTACTGTCCGTTGAAATCGGAATAAGTATACCCGATATAACTCTCAGACTCCATGTAGATAAACACTTTCCGCAACGGATTACCTATGTCATCGATGACATTTCCTTTCAATGTATCGGTAATCGAAGAAGCGGCGGATTGCAGATAGAAATCAATTGTTGTATCGCTGACAACATCGATTCCATATAATTTCTGAGCCCAATAGCCGTTTGCACCGGCCTGAAAATCATAATATCCGGATTTCACTTTTAATTCATAATAACCGGTCGTATCCATAAAGAGTGTAAATGGTTCATAATAATTCCAGTTAAATGCCATCAGAATAGAACCACCAAGCGGTAAAGCAGTCTGTGAATCCCTGATATGACCATTAATAGTAATATCACCGACAATCGAGCCCATCCAGAATTCCAGATATACAGGGTATTGATCAACCCATATATCATAGATGCTATAGGGATCATAGCTATCGGCATAGGCTGTAAAACTATACCAGCCAAAAGGTACCTGGCTAACTGAGAAATAACCATTTCCATCGGTATAGACTTCATAATAGTTCGGTCCATAAATTTCAACTCTGGCATTTGATATTCTACCGCCATCCTTGTCAAAGACATAGCCATTAATGAAACCTTCTCTGACCGGCGGATTGATATAATAATCCTGGGTATAGTTATTTCCCGAAAGGACGTTCATTGAATCAACAATTGAAGGCATCCATTCCCACGGCCAGTAGACCTCAATCATCCATGTAGAGCCGGGATATGCACCACCAACCAATGGCAGCTCATAATGACCGGATTCATCGGTATACGCCCAGAAATCCAGACCACCGATCGGTGAGCCCTTATCTGGTGCCATCGGCTGAAAAGCGTGAATTTGGGCATCCCTGAGCGGATTGTTTGAATTGGCGTCATAAACCGTTCCACTTAACGAAGCATCCGCAATAATGGCCGTAAAATCAAGTCCGCTTGCCGGTGCATATTGTCTATAATAAGAATCAGGCATAAACATAGCATCTTCCATCCAGGCACCGATCCAGTAAGAACTTGTATCGACCCAACCAGATGAATCCTGCATTGTTATACCCTGCAATGCAGTTGAAACCCAGAGTTCGTAATTACCGAATTCGTCGGTACGCGTCCGGTTATTATAGCCACCCTGCATCCCAAGCCAGATATCGGTATTTATTTCCACATCCATTAACGGTGACCCGTCAGATGTTCTTACATTTCCGGTAAAACTGGCATCGAGACTGTAAAGCGTAAAATTGACCGGGTGATCACCATTTTCAAATACTTCCAGACCCTGTGACCATGTCAGCATATACTGTCCCATGATATCATCATCCTCTATGCTAACTTCCCACCAGCCCGGCATGGCCGGAATGGAAAATGATCCATCGGGCCCTGTCATAACTTCAACATCTCCATAAGGTCCCCAGGCCCCAATGTGAATACCGCCAATACCGGTAGCATTTTCGTCCTCAACTATACCATAAATGGTTTCTTTACCCAGGATTAACATAAAATCAACCGGCGCAATGTCACCGCCGATATATATATCAATCTCTGACGGATCCGAAAAATATCCCGGATAAAGCCCCCAGACATCGGCAATACCAACAACGTAATTACCACGATACATATCGGGAATTTCGATCCGGTAGTGACCAAATTCATCAGTCATGGTCAAAAAAGCGACTTCCGGTTCCCAATCATTGTACATTGTATCAGCAGACATCTTGGCTGCCCATACAACTATATTCGCAGCCGGGTTGTCCACAGATTTTACCGGTGCAGCCTCAATCGAAACAGTTCCTTCAATGCTGGTCTCTTCATCCGGCGCACCAACGTAAGCAACCCCGTTAAACATCTCCGTTTGGTATACATTCCATGCGTTGACATAAATGATACAGTTTTGCAGTCCAAAAAATGGCTCCGGACCATCATTAGCTATATTTCCGGTATTAATCGTCACCTGAAAAAGACCATCACCGGGCAGCGATTCGTCAAATTCGGCACCGTCCCATACTTTGATTGCATCTTCGCCATCCATATCCAATTTGATCAGAAAATCATCATAACCGAAGACACTGTCGCCATTATCTACCCAGAATTCAAGGATAACGGTATCACTGGAAAACAACTGGAACACAAACGAAGCGCCGGCGATATATTCAATTGTATCCGGTACAAAGGGTAATAAAGCCAATGTGTCCAGAAATTCAACAAAATTTGCAGATTTAGGGACAAATTTCGACTGGCTTGTCTGAACCGGCTGAAAACCACCCACATCTTTTAAAACCTGAAGCTTAGATTGAACTTTATGGGCGGCTGTAGACCGATGAGTTTTGCCCATCTGGTTCCGCATTGCTTCTTCACGGTCATTTTTAATCTGTTCACGATTCTGAACCTGCGCTTTTACCTGAAGCTGTTCGGGTTGGCTCAGTTTCGACATTTCACGACTCCACTGTACTCGCTTAATCGCCTGATTGGAATTCTCCGCCCAAACAAACGAAACAAGCAGCATCATTACCATAAAAATTGTCGCTAACTTTTTCATAGTTACCTCCTGGTTTGTTTTTTTCTTTTTAATTTGGTTCTTGAGCATATTTGAATTGAATTACGTCTCAATATACACTTTGGCATCTATATTTTCAACTCATCAACAATAATTTTTTTTGTATTTATATATCTATCTGGGATTTGTTTGCTCATATACATCTCAAACTTATTCAATATTTAATAAATGGGCTGTGATTTCTAACACAGTGAGGGCTCGTTGGTTTTTAATTTGTGATCTGGGTTACGGAATACAGGCATTATAATCATCTCGTCTTTATCAGCGTCGGATTTCTGAATTAACCCAAAGCGACATCCAAAAGCATCATCACGGCGAAACCAAGCATGGCGCCGGTTGTGGCAATATCACTGTTGGATTCCAACTGAGATTCCGGGATCAATTCTTCAACAACCACAAATATCATCGCACCGGCAGCAAAGGACAACGCATAGGGTAAAATCGGCTTCATTAATAATACCGCCGCAGCGCCAATGACACCGGCTATCGGTTCAACAATCCCTGATAATTGTCCGTACCAGAAGCTCTTAAATCGGGACAGTCCTTCTCTCCGCAAGGGTACCGAAACTGCTGTACCTTCGGGGAAATTCTGTATACCAATACCTATTGCCAGCGCTACCGCCCCGGCCAGTGTCGCCGAGGGAAGATTCGCACCCAGAGCACCAAACGCCACACCAACGGCCAAACCTTCGGGAAAATTGTGTAAAGTAATCGCTAAGACCAACAGGATACTGCGTTGCCATTGGGTTTTGATCCCTTCGACCTCTTCATCGGGAAAGCCAATGTGTAAATGTGGCAGCAACATATCTACAACTCTTAAAAACGCACCACCCATTAAAAAACCGACAACCGCCGGAAGCCAGGCAATCCCGCCGGACTGCTCGGTCATCTCGATTGCCGGGGCCAGTAACGACCAGAAACTGGCCGCTATCATAATCCCGGCGGCAAATCCCAGCATACCGTCAAGCACACGTCGATTAATCGTTTTAAATACAAAAACAACCGCCGCGCCGGCAGCCGTCATACCCCAGGTAAAACAGGTCGCTAATAACGCTTGCATGACCGGATGCAATGCTTTAAACCATTCTATCATACGTTTCCTTTTTCCCTATTTTCGCATGGCTTTATATCTGTTAATCAGTCCATTTATCGATGAATCATGGGTGTTTACATCTGCATCTGATTCGAGTTCCTGTAAAATTTTCTTCGCCAGTTGCTTCCCAAGTTCGACCCCCCATTGATCAAAGCTGAATATATTCCAGATCACTCCCTGAACAAATATTTTATGCTCGTACATGGCAATCAATGCTCCCAATACTCGGGGTGTCAATTTCTTATAAAGCATTGAAGTGCTTGGTTTGTTACCGAGAAAAACCTTGACGGGTAATAACTGCCTGATTTTTTCTTCAGAAATTCCATCGGCGGACAACTCGGCCCGAACCTCGTTCTCCGTCTTTCCATTCATTAACGCTTCAGTCTGGGCAAAGAAATTGGCCAGTAATTTCAGGTGATGGTCACCAATATCATTATGGGATTCGGCGGCAGCCAAAAAATCACAAGGAATCATTTGCGTCCCCTGGTGAATCAATTGGTAAAAGGCGTGTTGTCCGTTCGTTCCGGGTTCACCCCAGATAATCGGCCCGGTCTGATAGTCCACCGGCTTACCGTTTCGATCAATATACTTCCCATTGCTTTCCATATCGGCTTGTTGCAGATACGCCGGAAAACGATGGAGATATTGATCATAGGGCAGAATCGCCCAGGATGCTGCCTCAAAAAAATTCCTGTACCAGATTCCCAAAAGCCCTAAAATTACCGGAATATTTCCCCTGAAATCGCTCTGGGTAAAGTGCTTATCCATGGCATGTGCGCCATCCAGTAACTCACTGAAGCGATCAAAGCCGATTGAGCAGGCGATCGACAGTCCGACGGCAGACCAGAGTGAATAGCGCCCACCAACCCAATCCCAGAACCGAAACATATTATCGCTGTTAATGCCAAAGCGGGTAACAGCGAGTGTATTGGTAGAGACAGCAACGAAATGCCGGGCAACGGCTTTTTCATCTTTAATCTGTTTCAATAACCAGTCTTTGGCGCTCTGGGCGTTGGTCATCGTTTCCTGAGTTGTAAATGTTTTAGAAACAATGATAAACAGCGTCGTCTCAGGCTTTAAAACTTTCAGTGTTTCGGCTAAATGCGTCCCGTCCACATTGGATACAAAATGAACGGAAATATTCTCATCGGCATAGGGTTTCAACGCCTCGGTCACCATCACCGGACCCAAATCTGATCCGCCGATTCCAATGTTGACGATATCCGTAATCCGTTTATGAGTATACCCTTTCCAATTACCACTTCGAATATTTTCGGAAAAAGATTTCATTTGTTGCAGAACACTGTTCACTTCCGGCATCACATTTTTGCCATTAACAAGCACCGGATAATCAGACCGGTTCCGCAATGCCGTATGCAGTACCGCTCGGTCTTCAGTCTGGTTGATATGTTCACCGGCAAACATTTTATTGATAGCATCTTTCAGCTGTGTTTCTTCGGCCAGCTGTATTAACAGGCAAAGGGTATCATCAGAAATAATATGTTTGGAATAATCGACCAGAATATCTTCAAACTGGACGGAGTATCGGTTAAATCGTTCGGGGTCTACTGTAAATAGTTCTTTCATTTGCACTTTTTGCATCCGGCGATAATGGCGTTCCAGCAGTTTCCATGCTTTTGTTTTCCGTGGATTGATTTTATCTAACATACCTTGCTCCCGTTATCATTCCCTGTTATTGAAATCCCTTAAGCTTGTCGTTGGCTCCTGGTATCTGCGGTAAAAAACCGTCAATGTTGTATAATTGAAAATCCGGTTGATGATCGGAATTCGTGTCAGCCGGAAAACCAGTATGGAATACAGAAACCATACACCCAGATAATAGATATAATGGACAAACCTGAATAATGATGAATCTCTGCATTGAAAATCTATTCCCAGATGAGTTTCGATGAATTTCAATATAATAAAAAACGTCGCGAATGAACTTAAGTGAAAGATAAAATATGCCGCCGGCTGATGAATTTCAATAGCCTTTTCCGGACAGAAGGCCATGCATCGCATACAACTTTCACATTTGAATGTCCAGAAAGGATATTTTTGTTTTTTCCCGCTCATTAAGATTGCTGCATTGGGACAATAATCCGCACAAAGTCCACAGCCATTGCAACGATGATTGACGAAAAACAGCTTCGCCAGACCCTCTTTGCCATAAATCATATATCCAATGCTGATCGGTAAAAGCAGGAGCCCAAGGATGAGCTCAACACCATTCAAAATCGAGAACCAGCCGCGTTTGCCTGACAATATTTTTATTATAAATTGCTCACTCGGAATTTGGGCTTTTTTGATAATTCTCTGAATATTGGCCTGCTTTTGACCTGAATGCAAGGCCATCCAGTTTGAGGGCATATTGATGCTTTGCACACCGCGGATCCGGTATCCTTTCAGCGCCAGAATTAATGATATAATGAATGTTGATGAAGCACTCAGACCGGGGATAAAATATTTCCCAAACTGCAAACGGCCTTGTGTCGCAACAACTGCTGCATGGGTTTTTCTGACACGCGACAACCGGAAAGTAAACTTCATCACGCTCCAGGGAGCGGTAAAACCATGGGTCGGCATAAAAATGCAAACCAGGTTTTCTTCAGAATCTGCAATCTCTTGCTCTTGAAAATGTTTGTCAATGAGTTGACGCTGTGTTTTTATCCCCTGACTCTCGGCGATCTGCTGCATCCAGCCGGAAACTTTCAGGGAATTCCCGGTTCCACTGGAAACATAAAATGAAGCTGTTTGATAGTGACTATTCATGGTCATTAATAAAAAGAAATTTACACGTTCTTGAGCGAAACACGAAATGAAAGATTTACTCCTTTTCAATCCTAGGAAAAATTATGTATATTTTCTATCAATAAATAGGGGGGATAATTTGAGCACTTACAAAGTTTATATTTATGCATGTACCGATTATAATCCGGACAAAATCAGTGGCCTTGTATCAAAAACAATCGACTCAATCCAATTGGTCAAACCGATTCATGGTAACATTGTCATAAAACCGAATCTGGTGATGGCGCATCCCAAAGTGGCAACCGAGTCATACACCCGCAGTGAAGTTGTCGAAGGAATTATCCGGACAATTCTGAAAAACGGTTCCGATGTGAACCGCATTGATATTGTCGAAAAATCAGGTCTCGGTATCACGACGTCGACGGCATTTCGGCATGCTGGATACCGAAAATTGAAAAGAAAATACGGGGTTGGCTTGATCGCAATGGAAGAAAGCCGCCAGGTTCGGATGGGTTTGGACAACGGGAAAATCCATAAAAGTATTCGCATTGCCCGGGCAGTCGCTGACCGTGATTTCCTGATTTTTGCACCGAAACTTAAAACAAATGTGCTGTCCAACGCCTATTCCGGCGCCCTGAAACTGAATATCGGCTCTATCGACAGTAAAGAACGCATGTATCATCATAACATGGACCTCCATAAAAAAATGATCGATATTCTGGAAGTAAGCAACCCCGATCTGATCGTTACCGACGGAATCCGCTTTGCTTTCGGTGGAAACCAGATGACCCAGCACGGAATGGATCTTGGTGTATTAGTGATATCTACCAATGCCGTCGCACATGATATGGTTTGCGCTAAAATGTTGAATCTCGATCCCTTTAAAATTGATCATATCCTGGAGGCTATTGAGCGCGGTTATGGTCCTACCTCTTTCGACGACATTGAAATCGCCGGAGATTTACCAATCGAAAGGGTTCAACAAAAAACAGCGGGGCTGGATTACGGTTTTTATCCCGTTGATGAGTTCAAATGCAATTTCAAGATCATCAGCGGAACACCTTACTGCACCGGCGGCTGCCAGGGAATTACCCTGGATTGGCTGCATATGGTCAAGGACAGAAAACCGAAAACTTTAAAACGCTTCCCGAAACTGACGGCTCTCGTTGGGAAAGTCACCAAAAAAATCGAGGATAAAACAGTTCTGTTGATCGGTGATTGCGCCCAGGCCTCGCCAAATATCCATGCAAAACGAATAGTCCGCATCAAAGGCTGTCCGCCCACTCACAAACGCATCGTCTGGGATATGATGGTCAAATTCTTTCTGCTGGCGCCACTGGTTCGGCCGTCTCTAATCTGGGACGGATTCGGGCTTTATCCCATGAAGAAAATCAAAGGTTGGTTGGTCAATTTGAAATTCAAACCGCCACAGAATATCTGATGCCTGAACTGCCCGAAGTGCAAACTGTTGTCAACGATCTCATTCATGCCGGTTTGATTGGAAAAACAATTTGCAGTGCTGATGTTCTCTGGAATAAAACCATTGGTACTCAATCACCCGGAGATTTTGTTGAAAAGATAAGCGGACAGAAAATTCAGAATATCCGACGCCGGGCAAAGTATATCATTTTCGATTTTGAAAGTGGAATGCATCTGCTAATTCATTTACGCATGAGCGGCCGCTTGTATATCTCTCCGGCTTCTGGTAAGCGGAATAAACATGAACACGTAATCCTGCATTTGAGTGATAACCATGATCTGCGCTTTCACGATACCCGCAAATTCGGGCGCATGATTTTAACTGAAAATCCTGACTCGGTACTCCGAAAACTTGGCCCGGAACCCTTAAGCGACGATTTTACAACAGAACAATTTAAGACATTGCTGAAATCCAAAAATCGCCGGCTGAAACCGTTACTTTTAGACCAGAGTTTCATCGCCGGTCTGGGTAACATTTATGCGGATGAAGCGCTCTGGGAAGCCCGGCTGCATCCGCAAACAGTTGCTTCGGAATTATCATCCCGAAAAGCAGTAGATCTTTACCGAGCAATCCGAAAAGTCCTTCAGAAGGGCATCGATAATCAGGGAACTTCCCTGGGAAGCGGCAAATCCAATTTCGTTTCCGCTGAACGTCAACAGGGTAATAATGCGAAAAACCTGATGGTCTTCCGCCGGATAGATCAGGCCTGTTCGTGTTGTGGCAGCAAAATCAAACGAATCATCGTCGGACAACGCAGCACTCATATTTGCCCGAAATGTCAGAAAAACAAAATCTATTAAGATCGAATCGCTTTTTAACATTTATTCTGACTGTCGGGATGGGGCTGGTAGACTAAAATTGGATCGTCACTATGGATTCTCCTTGTAATTAACCTTTGAAATTTATGGATTCTGCTGGTTATTGACGTACTTTTTTATCCGGTCGCGGTCTTCGTTCTCTTTATCTCCTTTATAATAAAAGAAAATTCTAAAAGTTCCTATCCCCGCAGCAAGCTGCGGGGTATTCTTTAAAATTTTCAACGTTTAATATCACCAGAGAATAATGAAATTTATACGCTTTTTAAAGCCCTGAGCCCGATTTTTTTTAATAATACCGAAGCAGGTTATATTCAAAGTAAAATTATTGTCATTTGCGGCTAAATCCATTTAATAGAATTTCTTTTAATCCAGGAATAATAATAAATTGACGTATGATTCCATCGATAAATACTTTCAACAAAATAGATTCCCATATTTACTTCAAATTCTTAAGAAACCGGCCACTATTCACAGAAGGACACCGTAATGCAGATTGAAGTAATTATTCTGATACTTGAAGCAATAACTGTGTACTTTCTGGTTCTTTGGGTACACTCACTGCGGAGCCGGTTTGGGCTGGCCCATTTTTATGCACTCATTGGCGGTATAACAGCTGTAATGTCCTGGATAACCGACGCCGGTGTGAAAGTTGAAATTGCCGGAATAACCTTTATGGTCGGCTCAACCGTATTTTATACCGCTCTTTTGCTGGGCGTTTTTATCATCTATGTATTTGACGGTCCCCGGGCAACCCGCATCGCCATTTCAACGATCGCTGGTGTATCCATTCTGGTACCGCTTATCGCGATGGTTCTTCACCTTCAGATGAAAATTTCGAACTATCCGTCACTGGGATTTATTCCGATTCCAAGTTTCCGAATCAATACAGCTTCCGTAATAACAACCGTAGCGGATATGATTTTTCTGGCAGTCGCCTGGGAATTCTTCGGGAAAAAACGACTTGGCATACAGCTCTGGCTGAGGGCTTTTCTGACACTGTTAGGAGTTATGTGGCTGGATGTTATCCTCTTTGCAAGTGGTGCATTCCTGGGTACTCCTGAATACCTGAATATCATGCAGGGAACATTGATCAGCAGACTGTTTATATCAGTATTCGCCTTTCCTTTTCTGTTCCTCTACCTTAATTGGCAAAATAAAAAGACTGGTATGACATTTGAAAACCGCCCGGTGCTCTCGATTCTCCGTGAGGTGGCCGAAATCCGCGCCGAGTTGACCCTCGCTCAACAGGAGATCGAATATCGCAAGAAGATAGAACGGGAAAAAGAAATTCTGATTCGAAATCTGGAAAAATCAATCTCAGAAATAAAAACACTGCGGGGCCTTCTGCCAATCTGTGCCAGCTGTAAAAAAATCCGCGATGATGCCGGCTTCTGGCAGCAAATTGAGAAATATATCCAGGATAACTCCGAAGCTGTTTTTACCCACGGGATTTGCCCGGATTGTGGTGAAAAACTGTACCCGGATATTTGGCGAAAGAAAAACGAACAAAAACCTTAAATTCCGGTGTATATTTTCCGTGTAAATTAGTGTTCCTTTTTCACATATTGCTCTGAATTAACCAAAATAACAGTAACCATATATTCTCACTTTTCTAATGAATATCAGTTGGTAAAATTAACATTGTTAATTATATTATCGACGTTAATTCAAAAGGATTATTATTATGAAAAACAAAGAGATTCAAGAAGAACGGATGCGGGGTTACTTTATCGACGCCACAAAAGAACTCCTCAAAGGCGAAGGGTTAAAAAGCATCAGTGTCCGTAATATCGCCGATCGTGCCGGGTACTCCTATGCCACATTGTATAACTATTTTAAAGACATAAAAGACCTGGTCTTCGAGTGCGTAAAAGACTTTCAGGATGAATGCACAGACTATATCCAAAGCGAGACGGCACAATCGTCACGGGGAATTGCAAAAATTGAAGCCATTACGGAAACGTATCTGAAATATTTTGTCCAGTATCCGGGAATTTTCGAATTGTTTTTCCTCGAATGTTTATTCGACCTTTCCGAAAAACAGACAACCGTGGAAATGATCAATAGTTTTCTGGATCGCTTATGTTCCAACGAATGGAACTACTGTATTCAGGAGAATTTAATAACCATCGAAGAATCAGAAACCAAAAAATCAGCACTCCAAATAACAACCGCCGGATTGCTTCTTTTTTATCTGAATCGAAGACATCCGGATAGCTATATGGAATTTTTAACACTGGCCAGAAAACAGGTGCGTCGTATTTTAATGTAATCCATTCGATTTATCGTCTGATTCCCAATCGTTGATATTGAGGGCCTGTCAGGAGAATAGAAATGAACATAGTTGCCATAAACGGTAGTCCAAAAAGTAAAAACAGTAATACCCATTTGATGATCGAGGCAATGCTGTCCGCAGAACAGGAAAAATCCAAATCTTTGTTGGGAAAAAGTATTATCGAATTTTAACCCAAGTTTAACACAGAACAGGAAAAAGTGTTTAATATTTTAATATCTAAACTCGTAACATATTGTTATTATTGAATTGGGGTTTTGCAAGTGTGAATGTAGTGACCATACATATGTA
>Ga0180007_10003288_pt1 | contig 18153 bp, 11 predicted proteins | sample MM_PC_MetaG_FD_121122 | JGI IMG/M metagenome (GOLD analysis project Ga0180007, IMG submission 121122) | Groundwater microbial communities from the Aspo Hard Rock Laboratory (HRL) deep subsurface site, Sweden - MM_PC_MetaG | ecosystem: Environmental > Aquatic > Deep subsurface > Groundwater... | reverse complement strand
CGCATCAACACCGCCCATTCTTATTCTTTCCCTTAATGAGAAAGTCTAAGGTGAAGGGGTATAAGAAGTCACGACAGGCAGGTGTTTCTGAATCCAGTGTGACCGAAACCCTTTGGATGCTCGATAACCATGCCGTCAATGTGGTTTATACGTTCCCATCACCAAAACAGGTGGAGGATTTTTCCAATACCCGTATCAAAACGGCCTTGACTGATTCCCAGGGGAACTCCCTCGAAAGGCTCATCGGTGACCCCCAGAACGTCACCCTTCGTAAAGTGGGGAAAGGGTATCTGTATTTACGTTCCGCCACCAATGCCAAGCTCGGTGAAGGTATTGATGCTGATTGTGTTGTTTTCGATGAAATAGACCGTATGAGGAGAAATATCGGGGTTGCCTTTAAAGAATCCCTCTCTGCATCCAAGTTTGGGTGGGTTAGGGAAGTATCGACCCCGACACTCCCCGGCCGTGGTGTGGATGAACTTTGGCAGAAGGCCAACCAATGGCACTGGTTTGTAAAGTGTGAGGCCTGCGGTAAAAAACAAGTTTTGTGTTATCCGGATAACATTCTCGAACTCAAAAAAGTTCAACCGTTTGAAAGGATCATTGCCCCGGGAAGCTATGATTTTTGTTGTTCCCATTGCCATTCCCGGAAAATTGATCGGTGGGTGGGCAGGTGGGAAAACACCCGGAAGGTGGCATCTGAAGAATATGATTGTTTCCAAATAAACCAGCTTATGTGCTCCTGGATCACGGCCGATGTGATCATGCAGAAAAAACGTGATTACCGGTTCCCCCAATTATTTTGGAATTACGTTCTGGGTTTGGAATATGCATCAGACAATATCCTGCTCACTGAAGCCCATATGCTCCGGTGTATTGATACTGCCCTTTACAATGGCGTAGGAAGGAATTCCCGATATGTCCGGTACTCCGTTGGGGTTGATTGGGGGAATCTCTCCTGGGCGGTTGTTTACGGTATGACATCCGAGGGAAGAGTGGATGTCCTTAACATTCTCATGGTGGAAGATACCGAGGAACCCCTGGAATCCACAAAACAGATTTGCAACTTTATCAGGCCATTCGACCCCGATGTCATTGTGGCGGATACCGGTTACGGAAAAGACAGGGTTGCACATCTCATCAAAGAATTCCCAGGAAGAGTATTTGGCTGCACCTATACCGGATCTGCCAAAACCATTGAACCCAAATTCACCGAAAGCAGCCATTCAGTATCAGTGGATAGAACGTCATGGCTGAAGGGAACGGCTCAACAGTACAGAGAGGCAAAGGTCAGGATTCCCTCTGCGGAAAGAATACCCCTGATTCCAGAATATATAAAACAAATGTGTACTTCAGTCGTCATGCTCGAAGAGGACGATGACGGCAACATCCAAGAACGGATCGAAGAAACAGGCGATGACCATTTTTTTCATGCTTCCGGATACGGCCTCATGGGCTTTGAATTGTTTAGTGGCGGAACTGATTTTGATTTTGATTTTGTTTAAAAGGAGGAGAATACCAATGAATGATCTGGAATACCTGAAAACCAATTTTTTAAGAGTAGTAAACCCCTTCAACCGTAAAGTTTATGATTTCAAAAAGAGAAAACAAGTCAGAAAGAACGGGGGGAGTTTTCCCATGTCCGGATACTTGTGCCTGGAATGTGGGTGGGCAGATAATATGACTTCCCACTATCTGATTGGGAAGAATATCATGTGCGAGTTATGCGCCCTGGAACGGATCAAACTTATTCGTAATCATACGGTATCATCCGATATTATATCATATCATACCAAACGCCAAAACGGTAACCCTTGCAGTGCTCATGACGATTGTGGCATGTGTTATGGCCGTCCATGTGAAGTCTGTGGCAGAATTGATATGAAGTCCATACAAAGACCAAAGACCACCCGTGAAAAGGATCTGGATAAGTTGAGGGCAAAGGTAAAGAAAAAAAGATTCCGGGAAAAGATTAAAACATTCTTCAGGGGATTATTCCGAAGATGACAATCGCCAAGAAGAAATGCGGAGGGTGGGGGCGGTTCCAGTACATGAAAGACGGGGAGGCCGTGCAAGACTCAGTAGGACATTTTATTGCAGAAGCCATCAACGAAAAGATTGCCAAAGATAACATAAACGGAAAGGGGGCTATCACGAATGACAACCCCCTTTCTGTAAGCTGATTCAAGACCCCTATGGCCCCTGTTCTTTAATTATCAGAGCCCATAGGGGCCGTCAAGACTTACCCACGTCTTTTCATAGTATAGAGATCCCCTTCTTTAAACATTCCCTCTCCTTTTTTGTCCATTGAGTATTTACTTCGCATTATATCGGAGATTCGATCTGATAGGCAAATCACACAAAGTAAATACTTAATGTTAAAAAAATATTGCAAAGTCCTGGAGCCTCGGTATACAATAACAGTAATTAATTACTTTAAGGATATATCATATGTCATGCCCTAATTGCGGTCACACAACCAACACCCCCATTAATATTGAGAATACATTTTTTGAATGTAATTCGTGCCGCTACCGCTACCACATAGCAGGGATAAACAATACGGATATTGATTTTATCCTTGCTGATGGCACACCCATGGCGATTGATCTGACCCGAAAACTGAGAATAGCGAAAGAAAATAAACCATTGGAGGTGGCCGGTAATGTCAAACGATAAGTGGGAAGGAACCACATTTTTAAAAGAGGTCAATGCCCTTGCCACCAAAACCATGGAGAACGTAACCCGCCAAACCCTTGAAAAATCCATAATCGATAAAGGTGATAAATCAGTCACCAAAGATCCCCGTTCCTTTTTTGTGAATCCATACGATTACACATCATCAATGGGAATGTGGAAAGAAAAACGCTCAGGGGTAAACTGGGACACCCTCAGGACAATAGTCGAAAAGAACCCCATTGTTTCGGCTATTGTCAATACCCGGATCAATCAGGTGAGTTCCTTTTCATCTCCAGCCAGGATGCAGGATGCGGTCGGCAATGATGGCCTTGGATATAAAATCGTCCATAAAGATAAGAACAAAAAACTTTCTGCATCTGAAGAACAAACCGTAATCGAACTGGAAGATTATATTTGGTACTCAGGTATTCCCGATACATACAATATTTATGACAGGGATAATTTTGATTCATGGCTCCGGAAAACAGTTCGGGATACTTTGACCTTTGATGCCGCCGTTACCGAGCTGGTACCCACTCGAAGGGGAATGATTGCTGAGTACCATGCAATTGATCCAGCCACGATCAGACTTGCAATCACCAAACAGGATATAAGCTCCGCCGAAGAAAGGGCGTTTGTCCAAGTCTTAAACGGCCAGATTGTCACAGAGTTCGAGGCCCGGGAAGTCATGTACGGCATCAGGAATCCCACAACATCCATGAGAAACAATGGATATGGGGTATCCGAAATTGAACAGCTCATATCCACGGTCACCAACATTTTTAATGCCATGTCCCATAATGCCATGTTCTTCAGAAATGGGGCAGCCGTGAAAGGCCTTATCAATATCAAGCCCAGTTCCAAAGGAGGTGGAGCCCCGGCAAACCAACTGGATTCATTTAAACGGGCTTGGGGAACAATGGTCAATGGTACCCAGAACGCCTGGAAAACTCCGATTCTTCAATCGGAAGGTGTCGAATTCGTAAACATGGGTTCAACCAACAGGGAAATGGAGTTCTCAAATTATCTGGATTTTCTGGTCAAACTCACTTGTGCTGTTTTTTCCATAGATCCCGGGGAAATCAATTTCTATATGCAGTCCGGCGGTGGGAATTCCATATTTGAGTCCAATCAAGAGAATAAACTGAAAACTTCCAAAGATAAAGGACTCCGACCACTGCTCTCCGCCATATCCCGGTGGATAAACCAATTCATCATTCACCGTATTGCCCCAGACTTTTACTTTTCGTTCACTGGTATCGATTCCAAAGATGAAAAGGAAATCATTGAACTCAGAAAGGAAGAAGTTGGTGCATACAAAACGGTTGATGAAGTTAGGGAAGAAGCTGGCCTAAAACCCCTCGGCGAAGAAAAAGGCGGGGATCTGATTTTAAATCCCCAATATATGCAGTTCAAACAACAGGCAGCCATGGAAAAGATGCAAGCGGGGCAGGGCGGGGATGAAGAAAACCCCGACGAAGATCCCGAAGATGGCACCGAAACCCCCGATCCTGGCCAAGAGGAAGAAGATGATTCTCAGGAGAGCCCAGATACCCCCAAAAAGCCCAGAAAGGCAAAAGACACTGAACTGGATGACCAGATCGAGAAAAGTCTTTCTATGCCCTCAAGAACTAAATTTATCAAGATTACCCTGGACGATTAACTTATGGAAACTGTCGATCTCATACGGAACCAAACTGGCTCCCACGGAACCTTTGGAATACTCCGATGCCCAAACGGGTTAAAATTATTTACCGCTGAACCCCCTTGGAAAGATAACCGAGCGAATCTGAGTTGCCTCCCCGAGGGAGATTACACGGTTGCCCGGTGGAAGTCCAATAGGTTTGGCCATGTCTACATTGTCGAAGGCACTGCCCCCAGAACACATGTTCTATTTCATAGTGGGAATTTGGCCGGGGATACAGAATTGGGTTTCACAACCCATACTCACGGTTGCATCCTTCCTGCACTGAAATTCGGGCATTACAAAGGACAAAAAGCGGTGCTGGGATCACGGCCAGCCTTAAACAAATTCATTAAGGTCATGGGCGGTAAAGGCTTCAACCTTAGAATAAAAAACCTCTTTAACCCAAAGGACTTTTAATATGTTTACATCACTCATCTCAGGTGGTTTGCTCGGTATCGTTGGTTCATTGTTCACCAACCTTTTTGATTTTTACAAGAAGAAACAAGAAGATAAACAAAAACTGGCACTTAAACAACAGGCGGATACACAAGCACTGGCCGATAAAAGGCTTGATATCGAAATGATGGACAAAGAATATGCCTTCCGAGAATCCATCGCCGATAAAGAAATGGAAAAAGATCTTCAGGTATCCGCCGACTCCCTCCAGACAGCATCCTATCAAATGGATAAGGCCACATATGTCAATAAAAAGACGGTTGGAGGCTTTACAAATTTCCTACTGGGTATGGTCGATGTCCTCCGGGGATTAGTCCGGCCCGTTATGACTGGTTATATGGTGTGGGAAGTCCATGTAATGAGAGTAACCGTTGAAAGTCTCATTGCCAAAGCCGGTATCGATATCATGACCGCCACGGTGGCTTTGGGCATTTATACGAATATTGTCGATTTGATTTTGTTCCTGGCTTCAGCATCATTCTCATGGTGGTTCGGTACCAGATCAAAGGCAACTGCCAAAACAAAAAAATAGTTTTAACGATTTCCCGCCGAAGGGCAGACGCCATTCGTGGTATGCCCCGAAAGGCTCGCTACCTTGGGAACGTTACCCCCGGGGTCTATTGGTACGGCTTCGGGGGTCCACCTTTTTACCAGGAAAAAATTATACTTGCAAAACCCCGGGTTCCAAATCAATAGGCACCCCGGGTTTTCTTATATAAACGGAGGAAACTTTATATGTTCGCAAAAAGCGGTGGAAGCCCATTGGGTATCGCCACGATCCTGGCAAAGTTATTAGGTGTTGATGGTACCGGTTCTGGCCTGGATGCAGATTTATTGGATGGTTATCATGCGTCTGCCTTTTTGCGTTTGGCAACGGGCGGTACCATGGCTTCTGATCTGATCTTTGGCCCCAGTTACAGCTTAATGACCCCCAACCTCATCATTCCCGATACGGGGTCTGCAGGTGGGTTCGATATCCAGGCCCCCATGAAATACGACGAAACCGAGATCCTGCGGTTCTCAGCTTTGGGCATTACCCTTGTCGATCCAACCGTTTGGGCTACGGCTAAAGGCAATTCCCCGATCCTGAACCTGGCCGGATGGGATATTTCCAATATCAATTCGGCTGCATTCAAAAGTACAGGGGCGGGGCGGGGACTTCTTTGGAGTTCAACATCCAACGGGTGGACCCTGGATGTTTCCCCGTTAACCCGGGATGATTCAGACGGGAATTTTAATATCTATGGCACAGGCTCAAATATTGCCCTTTGGCGGCCTGTTCTGTTCGTTTACGACAATGACACATATATCACAGCAAACTGCGATTCCTCCGGCATTTTGCAAGTTTCAGGGGCAGTCACTCTGGCGGATCTGCTTACTATTCCCCAACTGCTTTCCACCGGGGACGTTTCCGTGCAGACAGCGACCGGCACTGATGCCATTTTCTCCATTCAATCAGGCACCGGCGTTATCTGGAAAGTTCAACAACTGGACGGCACTGATGATTTGTTGATTACCTCTGGCAATGACGATACCGTCCGGATGACAATTAGTTCCGATGGATCGATCACAATCTCCGGGACGGTTAACGGAAGGGACATGGCAGCCGATGGGGCGGTTATCGATGACATCCCGAACATCATCACCACCAATGAAGACATACGGGATGAAGCCCAGGTATATGCCCAAGCAGCGGAAGCATCAGCCGGAACCGCAACAACTGCCGCAACAACCGCCGGAACCGCCAGGGACGAAGCTCAGGAATCGGCAGCATCGGCAGCAACATCCCTGGCATCCGTCACAGAAGCAGGGGCCACCCAGGTGACCAATATTGATACGGCAGGGACAACCCAGGTGGCCAGGGTCATAACGGAAGGGGATACCCAGGTGGCAAATTTAGAAACCACGGCCGCCGGGATGGGGATAGTCATGGGTAGTCGGCAGACAGCCCTTCAGATCCCAGACATGATCTCCGTGAACAGTGATGGGGAGGATGGATCGGTCGAGAATTGGTGTGTATCTGCACGTCAGCCCACAACTGATGCAATTATGGATGTAGGGGTGGATATGCTGTCCGGAGCCAGGGGTGGAATGATCCTGGCCTGCCCTATAGCTGAAGGTGAAAAGTGGATCATGTCCAGTATTCTCATGGAATTCACACAAAACTATGCCTGGAAAACTTCGGCGTCGGATTCCTTTACTTCTACCGAGGATATAGCCACGGCACTCACCACCGTGGGGCCAGTTTTGGGCGCTGGCACAATGTTAGATGGCAATGTATTAGTCCAGATGACGACACATAGAGTAAAGTTGGATGACGCCTGGTGGCACTATAATCCCATCACTGGGTTCGCTATGTGTAAGTTTGAAGGAACGGGTGTGGCAAGGACCGTGAGACACCCCATGAATAAAGAGTGCCTGTTCGGTGCATTTAAGAATCTGGGGTCGCCCTGCCAATGGCCTACATGGTGTGGTGAAGACATAGGGTTCATGTACCTGGATAAGACAGGTGCTGCCACTGCGGACTATACACCATTTTGGCCCGATGGGATCAGTGCCCATGAGATCAGTCTAAGTGATGCCACATGGATCAACCAGGTAAATATTGGAACCTTTATGTGGGGGTACTTCGGGGATGATCTGAGCGACCTGTACGATGGTATGAAAGGTATGCGCGGACACACAGCCATATTCACAGTCGAGGCTGGGGAAAATATCGTCATTGATACTGGAATCGAGAACATTGAGTCGATCATTTTTAAAACCACAACAGGTGGCGGATGGGGATTTATGTGTGATGCTGCGGGATGGGAACTCTGTTCAACCCTAAGTAGTGTCGCTTCCGAAGGTGCGGTGACTAATGTGGCAGTCAGCGGGTCTGAGGTCACGTTCAGTTCACTCTCAGGGGATCTTTTCGTTATCGTCATCGGCAAGGAAATGAAGAATGAGTCCACAATTAGAAATCAAGCCTGCCGTTCAACCGGAGTCTTCGGTAATGGTGTGGCTGGAACTGAAGTCCATTTAGGGCATGACTTTGTGTCCGGGGATAATGGAGGAATGGTCTTTGCCAGAAACGTGGAGGCTATATCGAATTGGTATCTTGTGGATACTTTAGATACTGGTACAGGTCATCTGGTCCTTAATGCTGATTATGCTCATGATAGCACCAGCACCGCGATCATTGAAAATTGGACCACCACCGGCATGGCAGTGGGTGGCTACGCTGATATCAACACTGATAATAACAAAACAAGGTTCGTATCCTTTGGCACAACCGCTAAGGCTACCTTGGATGGTGTGGATTGGCAGTACAATCCGGAAACTGGATTCGCTATGGCTGAGTTTACTGGCGATGGGGTGGCAGGTCGTGTACTGTTTCATCCTACGGGTAATCTCCCTAAGATGATGATGGTCAAGGCTAAATCAACCACAGGTGTTTGGGTCGTTTATTTTGAGGTAGTAGGTCCGGGGGAATACATGGTCTTGAACTGGCCGGCGGGAACCTACACAAGTGTTGCTGCCTGGAATGATACTGATCCCACGGACACAACAATTACATTAGGCGATGGCGGTGGTGTAAATGCAGATGGTACCATCTATAAGATATTCATATGGTGTGAAGTGGAGAATGTGAACTATTTCAGTTCCTTCATAGGGAGCGCAACTGAGGCCAACGTTGAATATACAGGCCTGGATGATGTCAGCATGGTCCTGGTCAAAGATCTTAGCACTGGCGATTGGGACTTGGTAACAAGGGACACCCTATTTGGATCATGGTGTGGCCTGAACGAGACTGCCGCCGATGTTACATCACCCTGGTGGTTTTATAACAGTGATGGTTCAATCCAGTTTAACCCTGCCAGTACCAATGAGGTCGTGGTGGTGGCGTGGAGTGGTGTGGTGCAAGCGGGCCGGGATACACACATTCAGATTCCCGCCTCCGCTGATGATCCTTGTATCCCGAGCATTGCTCAAGGGTTCAGCTACAAGGGGCAGAATGATACCGTCTTCGAGATCACAAGCCCTATATCAGTAACCGGGGATGGTACTGAGGGTAAGCGGTATATCTATATAACCGAGGACGGCACCCTAAACATGACGGATGAGGTCCCTACATATACTCAGACTTATGTCAACCAGATTGGTTGGTGCTTTGATTGTCGGGGTTACCGAATGTATTATGATGGCGTGGAAACCCCTGCTCTATTCATCGGTGATTGTGAAGTGGATGCCAATGGGAACGTTTATGACATCCACACTTATGCAACTGGCGATCTATGGATCAGCGATTTATTTTTTGCGGCCGGTAGCACCCTTTATACCATCGACAATCCTTGGAAACACAATGAAATTTCCGTCGAAACTGTTTCCGTTGATGTAAATGCTTCCCCTTCCAATGAAGTGACCGAATGGTCCTTGGACGAACATGGCTGCATAACCGTCCACACTATGGACACTATTGCCGTCAAAACAAACGCTTATCCATCCATCCGGTCTTGGGCCTCGATCTATTACAAACTCAAAATAAGGAGAAATTTTTAATGTGGGTAACCGCTTTTTTCCAGAATGAAGGAGCCCCGGCCACTGGGCTTACCCCTTCCATCACCATTACAGACCTTGACACTGACATTGCCGAGGTTTCCGCCGCTGTTATGTCAGAAGTGGGGACTGGCCTCTATAAATATGATTTTTCAGCCTTTGAAAAGGTCAAAAGATACTTTGTCCTGTGCGATGGTGGGGATACCCTTTTGGCCCCGGACAGATATGCCACCGTTGACAGTTGCAATACGGGGGAAATCCAACAGATCCTTGACGACACAGATGAGATCCAAGGGGATGTTAATCTGGTGCTCGAAGATACAAACGAACTCCAAACTGATTTCACCAACGGTGGTAGGCTTGATCTTCTCACTGATGCCATTAAGGAAAGAACTGATCTTCTCCCAGATGATCCAGCCTCGGGAATAATTGTCACAACAGCAATTTCTACCACTGAATCAAATATCAGAGGAACAGACTCCGATACCCTGGAAACCATTAAAACTGGAACAGAGGCCGTGAATACGGTGGCAGATGCTATCAGGGAAAGAACTGACAACCTGCCAGATGATCCGGCTTCCGAGGCAACCATCACAACGGCGGTTTCTACCACTGGGTCAAATATCACAGCAGCCGTATCTGATTCAGAATCAACCATCACAACGGCAATTTCTGATTCAGAATCAGATGTCACAACAGCCATATCTGTTTCTGGAACAACCATTAAGACGGCAATCTCTGATTCCAAAACAGATATCACAACGGTAATGTCTGCAAATAGGTCAACCATTACAACCGCAATTTCTGCCACTGGAACAACCATTACAACAGCCGTGTCTGATTCCGAATCAAATATCAGAGGAACCGAGTCAGATACTCTTGGCGTTTTGTCTTCACAGATCGATGCCAATTATTCAGCTATCCAAAGTATCCAGAACAATACCACCAGGCGGATTGATATTCCAACAAGGCTTGTCATTCCTGATGCCGGTGAGGATGATGTCACATACCGATTTATTCTTGGTTTATATGATACAACCGGTGATCCCGAAGTGCCCGATGCAACACCGACGGTTCAGGTTGAAAATATTTCAGGGGTCGAACGTCTGACCATAACCGATATGATCCAGTTCTTGGAAGATGATGGGGTCACAGGGCAGGATGGTCAGTATTATTATGATTATTCCGTTTCCGACTCTACCGTTTTAGAAAATCTCGTTGTCAGGGTAAAACTTATTGAAGGTGGCGTGACCACATATCACCGGCGATCAACTGAGGTTACCGAGTTCGAAGCCGACTTGACCGAGATCCAGGCCGATGTATCAGCGATTAAAATAAAGACAGATAATCTTCCTACCGATACCTCAACCGGCCTTACAGGGATAAATACGGCCGTCCAAGGGGTACAAACTACTCTCGATGATTCTATCAATGGCCTTGAAACCATTAAAGGGGCAATAAATACCGTGAATGGTGTCGTGGATACCATTCAATTGAAGACTGATAAACTCCCGGCTGATCCCGCCAGTGAAAGTAATGTCACAGGTGTTAGAACCAAAACTGATAACCTCCCGGTTGATACTGCCTCAGAATTCACTGATTTGGCCACAGGTGCCACTTCAAACGTTGCGACTATAACCGGACTCCTTTCCAGTGCAACGTCAGGTTTGACCGCCCTGAAGACTCTCATGGACAATATTGACAACAGTACCGAGTTGGCAGCCAGGTTCACCGAAATAAAAGGTTCTGGGTGGACAACTGAAACTCTTACCCAACTTGATACTCTTCTGGATGCCATCAAAACCAAAATGGATAATATGTCCTCTGATAGTAACCAACAGGTGCTTGATCTTAATATTGAAATTGCCGGTATCAGAACAAAGACTGACAATTTACCCACTGATACCTCCCTGGAATTGGCTGCAATTGATACCGAGATTTCAGGTGTCAGAACAAAGACAGATAAATTGCCCGTTGACAGTGCCCAAGAACTTTTGGATATCGGCACCGAAATCACCGGTATCAGAACCAAAACGGATAATATGTCCGATGACAGTAACCAACAGATCCTTGACCTCGGCACTGAAATTACAAGCATAAGGGCCAAAACAAATAATTTACCGGTGGATACCACCCTGGAACTGACCGCAATCGATTCTGAAATTGCAGGTATCAGGACAAAAACGGATAACCTCCCGGTGGACACCGCCCAAGAACTTTTGGAGATTGATGGCCAGCTTGCCCTTACCCGGGAAAGAACAGACAGGCTCCCCGATGAACCTGTTGTCCAAAGTGATATTACCGATGCCGTCACCGCCACTGAGACAAACATTATCGAAAGTCAGACAACGAAAACCGCTGAAATAATTCTGGACCAGACAATCAGGGCAGATGAAATCATCCAAAACCAAACAGACATGGCCACGGCTGATGCCGCCCGGGATGCCAATATAGTCGCCATAAAAAGCATTTTGAAAACCATTGATAGTTACACACAAAATTTACCAACCGATGCGAACACCTTCACAAACATGCTTGTCACAATCCAATCCATGCGGAACTTGGTAATTGATCTTCCGGGTATTGACGATGTGTCGAGCCCAGAAGAAGTCCAAACGATGCTTACAACCCTGGAAACAAGCCTTGGAGTTATTACCACTGCTCTCCAGACGGATGTGACCTTTATCAAAGATATTGAAGGTGGCCGGTGGCGTTTGGTCGGTACCCAGATGATATTTTACAAAGATGATAACACCACTGAAGTTGCCCGCTTCAACCTTTTCGATGAAAATGGCGGGGAATCAGCCTCAGATACATTCGAAAGGGCGAGAGTATAATGAGTTTTTTTACAAGGGGATTGGGTTCATCCGGTGGAATCCAACAGGTATCGGAGATTGATATTGAAATTGAAGAGATTTCAGTGATCGATATCGAAATTGAAGAAAGTTCAGAAATTGAAATTGAAATAACAGAGGACGGAGGTGAGGTCGTGGGATCAATTGATATCAAACAAGGGGAAGCTAAAAAACATTCCTTCTCAATCACAAGTGGTGGGGATGCGGTTGATTTAACCGACACAATAATTTCATTTGCCGTGAAAGAGTCAAAAACCGATACGGAGTATCTATTCGAAAAGACTCAGGATGACTTTGACTTCTCTGATGCAGTGAATGGGGTTGTGGTGCTATCCCTTTCCGAAGAGGATACCCAGGTGGACCCTGACAGCTATGTGGCTGAGATAAAATTAACGCTGGCTTCGGGCAATATTATCAAATCTGACGATATTGATTTTGTGGTGGAAAGATCTGTTTTTAATGCGCCCGAACATTAAAGTAATTATTTACTGTTGCTCGATCATCAAGGATCAAGTTATAATAGAACTTTATCGAATTTTTAAGGTGTTATATGCCAAAACATGTGCTCAACTTGGAAAAAGCTTTTTACAAACTTCATAAGCGCTATGATTGCCAAGGTCTGAAAATCTCCGTCGAAAACAGGAAGGGTTCAGTCCGTTCCGGCACGGATAAAGATGGCCATGAGTGGCGTTCAAAGATGTTTTGCGATTATGGGTATATCAGGATGTCAAATACGGTTCGAAGGCTCGGTGCGGATAAAGAGAGTCTGGATTGTTTTGTCGGTGCCAACAAAGACAGTGATAAAGTTTTTATTGTTCATCTCATGCACGCTGACAACATCACCAAATTTGACGAAGATAAAGTTTTTCTGGGTTTTGATTCTGGGGAAGCGGCCAAGGCCATGTTCGACAAATCTTATGATAAGGCTGGCCAAAAGCTTTATGGTGGTATGATCACCATGAATATGGAGGCTTTCAAACGTCGCCTCGCCGTTCAAAGTTCTGGCATGATCAAAAGTCTCGGTCAACCTTATCGTCTGGTCATTGTAAAACCAACCTTGTTCAAAAATGTTCCGGAGGTATAAAATTAATGAAATGGCTTCATGTACTCTCTCTTAAATGTCTTGATCTGATTAAGGCCAAATCTCATGTAAAGGCACATTTCCGCCGGCACAAAAACGGCTCCCTGGTCTATGTAAAAGACTTCGATATGACGAGGGATCATGCCGACCATATAATTGAATCTGGAAAAACCTACAAAATTAACAACCCCAAATCTAAACACCACGGGAAACATGCCAAAGTAACCGGTTACATGCCGGGATCTGATAAGAAAAAACATTATGTCATGGCCATGGTGGATGGAAAACGGACTGATCTCAAGCCAGAACACTTTGAACATATTGATGGTGGGTTTGTTTCTCATAGTCCGGTTATCCGGCGAACCTCTGTTCTCAAAAGGACTCCGGTAAGTGATCCAACAAAGGATGCCCCGGCAGCCGTAAAATCACCCAAACGGCCAGGGCCAACAAAGATCAAAGGGAAACGTCCGGATGCCCCTTATATCCTTGACCCTAAAGATGTCCTCGGGAATGAATACAGCTTTACTGATATTCTGGAAGATTGGCAAAAAGAAAACCCCGATTTAAAAGTGGCAGAAGAACTTGATGATGGCAATGCCACCCGTTATGTTTTTAAAGATGATTCGACACGGGGTAAGGCTGGCTGGATTCAGATCAGCAATATGGCCAAACGCCCCCATAAAGTTTTCTTTGATCGAGGGGAACTGAGCCTGCCGGTGGCTGACCTTTACAAACGGCTTTGCAAAGGCTGGAGAAATGAAAACGGTGGCCGACTTGACTTAAAATCAGCTTTCGGTGATATTGGGATAAAACTCAAAATCGATTCCGCTGGTGATATCTTCTTAACCGGAAGCACATACACTTTTAAAAATGAGCTGAGAAAACGGGCAACTTATGATCGTGTAACCAAAACATACAAAATGGACGACCCCAAGAAAATCATTGAAACTCTTGAGGCCTTACCACCATTTTATACCAAGGAGGAATTAGATGACAAGAAAGATACCACAAGGGACGACGCTGACACAACTGGATCAGGGACCATTGATCCCCTCGGCGATGCCATTACCGACGGGGATGGCAGTGGCGGCACTGGAACTCTTGTCACCGGAGGAGATCCAACAGGCAGTATCGGAGGGACAGGAGGATTACCAGCAACTCCTGGCAAAACGCCTCGCACAAAAAAGTTAAAAGATTACAACATTGAAGGTCTGGTAAAACTCATCCATACCACGGGGGTTAAATCCCCGGACTCCCATATCAAAATCCGTCCAGCAATAATGAAAGCCCTCACCCTTTATGATCACCAGAAAGAAGGTGCAGAAATAATTCTGTCCTCTTTCGACGCTGGCCGTAAAGGGTTCCTCCTGGCCGATGATGTCGGCACGGGTAAAACTTATACTGGGGCAGCAGTATTGGCTCAAATGAAGCCAAAAAGGGCAATCATTTGCGTTCCTTCCGATGGGGTAAGACAACAGTGGATTCAAGAACTCAAAAAAGTCGGTATTGATGCCATAACGGCCAATGGTGGTAAAACCGATTACAGTAAAACAAAAGGGGTGCTCATCTGTACCGACACCACTCTGGGCCTCAATGAAACCCTCCATGACAATCCTTGCGATTTGTTCATGCTCGATGAAGCCCACCGGATGAAAAATTTGGCTGAAACGGTTAAGAAAAGTGACAGAGCTGAAGCTGCCTTGACCCTGATTCAACACAACATGGTATCCGGCGGAAAAACCCTTTATATGACGGCAACCCCTTATGAGAAACCGTGGCAAGCCAAAATCTATGAAGCCCTTGAAATGTGGCCTGCCGGTGGATTTGATCGTTGGCTGAATAAACATGGTGTGAATGTCAAACTCAGAACCACTTTTGATCCGGTTACTGGAAAAACAACGGAAAAAAGGGCCTTTGCTTTAGTCGGTAATGGCCGGTCGGCGGTCAAAAGAACGTTGATGAGCCATATCAGGAACATCGCAGCCGGGAAGTTCCTTTCCCGGGAAGTCCAACCTGGAGGTGTTGCCCTTACCAATCATTTCCATAAGATCAACCTCGATCCGGCCACTAAAAAACAATATGATGTTGTCATGCAGTTCTTCGCTGATGCCCAACTGGCCGCCAAGGGAAGTAAACATGCCCTGTTCATTGCCGGCCAACGTGTTTTGTGGGCAAGACGGTTTATGGAAGCGGCAAAACTTCCTGCTGCCATCGATGCCGCTAAAAGTGAATTATTAGCTGGCCGGAAAGTCTGCATCATGACCGGTTACAAATCCAAAACAAGTGTTTCGGACTTTGCCGACAGAGTAATTGATAAGGTTGACAACATGAACCCCGGTGCCATTGCCACATTCAGAGATAGTTTAAAAGCACTTGGTGAACACGTTGATGGTACTTTCGACACCCTTCGGGCAGAATTCCCCAATGCAGTCTTTTATCACGGTGGTATGGGGGGCAAGGCCAAAGAAAACGCTAAAAACGATTACAACAATGGGAAGGCCACAGTTTTTATTGCCACCCAGGCAGCAGCCGACACCGGGATCAGTTTACATGATACAGTCGGTGATGCCCCCAGGAGCCAGATAAACCTGACCCTCCCCTGGTCGGCGATTCAGATGAAACAACTTGCCGGCCGTTCCCACCGTCTTGGTACCAAAAGTGATACTAAAATGCACTGGATGTTTGCCGATGATCCCCGGGAACAAGAAAATGCCCTCATGGTTGCCAAGAAAATGGAGATCATGGGTGCGACTTCCGCCGGTATTGATGTTGCCAACGGTGATGATCTATACAAACGCTTGGCTGATTTTGACATGGCTGATGGTACTGGAGTCGATTACAAGGGATTCCGCCCCACCGTTATGAAAAAATCTTTTATTATCAATCATGTCATTCGTTTAAAAAAATAATTAATAAGTACAGAAAATAATTACTTACGTTGGAGGTATGTCTGATTATGTTTAAACAGTTCCAAATAATCCAAATGGGCGAAGCTCTTGAAAAATCCCACGTAAAGGCCCACTTCCGCCGGGATCTAAAAAGTGGCAAATTGATCTTTATTCAGAATTATGATTCGAAAGTACATGGCAAGGCTGATCAAGAAATCCATGCCGGCACCAAGATGATGATTGATAATCCCAAATCTAAACATCATGGGAAGGTTGCACTTATCCAGGGGTATACCGTTCCAAAAAACCCCAAAAAAGCTCCTTATGTTGCAGTCACAGTTGATGGCGTTCGTTCCGATCTGAAACCTCAGCACTTCACCCCCATGCCTTTGGCTTCTAAGACAACTCCCCCGATGACGCCCCCGGCAGCTCCCGCAACCACAAAGATCGATACGGTGATTGCCGCCCGGGCAGAACTTGGCGTGGTTGGCCTGGGCTTTTCACACACCGATATGGCACACGAAGCCAACCGGATCGCAACCATGAATCCCATTCCATTAGTGGGCAGGGTTGATAAAATCACAAACCCCCAAAAACTTTACAATTTTCTTCGGGCGGCCGAAAATGACACAACAATGCCGTTGGCTGCAAAATCGGGTCTTCTCAAACGGATCAAGTCCCGGTTTATTTGGATGGCTAACAATAAAGTACGTCTCCCTGTAACACCCCCTAAAAAGGCCGTTGCTCAAAAACCCACACAATCACCCACTCCCACCCCGGTTCCCGGTCCCACACAAACTGGGACGGCAACCCATGCCATTGGTGACATCGTTGATATCCAGACTGGTAAATACACCGGGAAAAAGGGAAAGATCACCCATATGGGTGGAAAATACGGTACCCGGGTCAGAGTCGATGTTGATGGTAAGGGTGATTACACGAAAATTGCTGAATATAAGAAACCCCAGGTTTCCTTCAAAGGTGGAACTTCCACTCCCATTATAGTCGCCCCGGTCACCCCCGTCCCTGATCCCAAATCAGATGATACCCGAGGGAAAGATAAGAAAAAGAGAAAACCCAGATCGGATAAAGGCACCGGTAAAGATGACGATGTTCAACCGGTAAAGGTTATTGATCCCGACGAAGGGAAAACCTTTGCCGACTTCGGGAATGATAACGATAAGGCTTACCACTTGGCCCCGGCTGAATACAAAAGTGTTGCCACGGGTTGTGGGATACTCCCCCTTGATGAAAAAGCCCGCAAAATGATGGATAATGCCATGCACGATATGGTGAAACATGTTAACGGGATTAATAAAGGTGCCTCAAGAAACTATTCGGGGTATTCCAACAGGCCTTCAAGCAATGAAAAGAATTTTGACAAATTACCCAGGTGGGCGACTTCAGATCCCGAAACCTCTTTTAGAAATGCAATAGCCAATCATTTTTCAAACTTGTCTGATAAGAATTCTACCAAACCCGATATTCACACTGGAGTTGGTATACTCAACGAACTTTTGGGGAAAACGAAAGAGGACTGGCACAAAATGGGATACGATCATACCCAAGATATTGCCCCCAGTATAAAAGCTTTGAATGACACGGTGGCTGAACACAGATCCACCATGGAAACGGCCAATATACCAAGGGTTCTTAATACAATCCTGGCCTCTTTTGCAAGACGGGACGTTCCGGAAAATTACAACCCCTGCCACACTTGGGCCAGGGACGAGGAAGTTGATAAGATTATGAAGGATTTTGGCCTGGACACCCCCCTGAGAGATATTCTGGATAATTCCAAGATTCAAAAACAACTTCCGGCACATAATTTGTTTGATACCGTTTCATATGCGTCCACCTTTGCCGGCCTTCCAGGCCATAAAAAAGACCTCACCGTTCGGGAACTTATAACTGAACTTTTGGATGTGAGAGGGGTTCATACTTATGGACACCCCAAATACAATTCGG
>Ga0180007_10003287_pt1 | contig 18157 bp, 17 predicted proteins | sample MM_PC_MetaG_FD_121122 | JGI IMG/M metagenome (GOLD analysis project Ga0180007, IMG submission 121122) | Groundwater microbial communities from the Aspo Hard Rock Laboratory (HRL) deep subsurface site, Sweden - MM_PC_MetaG | ecosystem: Environmental > Aquatic > Deep subsurface > Groundwater... | reverse complement strand
GAACAAGCCAAAGGTGAAAAATAATGATTATTCACCAGAATGCGTTCACCTCAATACCGGAAAAAGCCAAGTCAATCTTCGAGAATTAGTCAAATTTTTGGTGTATGCCGGATTGCGCGCAAAAGAACATTTACTTCCTCTCGGATTTCGTGATGAATTGATGGCAGTGCTGGAATTAAGGCGAAAAACAAGCTGACTTTTCATATTAAAAATTGATTTAAATACAGAAATGAAACATAAAATATTGGCCACCGTTGTCACTTACAATCGGTTGCATTTGCTGAAAAATTGTCTGAAAGCCGTGCGTGCACAATCGTATCTTCCAACTGATATTTTAATCGTGGATAATTGTTCGACCGATGGAACGGAAAAGTTTGTTAGGGAAAATTATCCTGAAATCTTGTATCTGAAATTGGCTGAAAATACGGGCAGCGGGGGAGGGCAGCATAATGCATTTAAATTCGCATATGAAAACGGATATGATTATATTTGGACAATGGATGATGATGGAGTGCCGGATGAGAATTGCCTTGAAAAATTAATCATGAATGATATTGCCAAGGAATCGGCGCTTGTAAATTCTCTGGTCGTTGATATTGAAAATCCCGACAAATTAGCATTTGGCATTTATGACGGCGATCTGTTGATAAAAACCGTTTACGCAGTCAAAACCATGACGATAAAAGGCTGGTGCTCTCCGTTCAATTCAACATTGGCTCATCGAAATGTAATGGCAAGAATAGGATTTCCGAATAAAAAATTATTTATATGGGGCGATGAGCAAGAATATCTTTTTCGTGCGAAAAAACATGGAATTGACCTGTACATTGTCGCCGATTCAATCATTCGGCATCCCGGTTCATTCAATCGATTGAACATGGAAATTCCCCTGGAAGGGTTTTGGAAAATTTATTTTTTGATCCGCAATATGTTATCATATCAAAAGAATAAATATAATTGTATTACTGCGTATTGCGTGAATTTTATTTGTTTTATTTTATATGCGTATCAAATATTAAATTCGCAAAAAGATAATCGCCCGGAAAAAGCGAAAATAATGCTGTTCGCATATTTCCATGGTATTACAAATAACTTGGATTTAACTATCGATGAAGTGAAAAGATTGTTGAAATAAATATGATGCGTTTTATCATTAAATATAAATATATATTGGCGTTGGTTTCGATTAGTTTGATTTCTCACCGGTATGTTTTTTTTGATTCCGGAGTGTTAAACTCAGGTGATTGGCTGTTTTTAAGCACTGCCGAACAAAACAGCATCCTGCCTCATGGAATTTGGTTTGCGCACGCGAATTTTGGCGGCATTCACGGTCTTTTACCGAATCTGATTTTTTATTGGCTGTTTGCAGTGATTGGTAATATTTTTTCTTTTGGATTTGATGTCAATGTGCGAATCTGGATTCTTCTGCCGATTGTTTTTTTTACGCCCATATTCTCTTTTTTGTTGTTCAAAAAAATATTCAAGGAAGATTTGCCTGCTTTTTTCAGCACCTGTATTTATTCATTCAACACTTTTTTTCTGCGCTTGCAACTTGACTTTTTAACATACGCCTATATTTGGTGGATTTTCCCGGCGTTGTTGCTGAGTGTTATAAATTATTTTGAAACCAGAAAAAATAAATATTTGATTTATAATGCACTATTGGTTTTTCTAGGAATCGTTTTTGAGATCAGAATCATGCTGTTGGTAATGTTCTTCATGGCGATGTTTCAAATAACTCATTTGTTTTCTAGTAATGGCGCAAAGGAAAAAATAATTTCAAATTTGAAGTTAATCAGCAGTTATATCGCAGGCGTATTAATGCATTCTTTTTGGCTAGTGCCCCTGAAAATGATTTTTCAGTCCGGTATAAACGAAAAGATTGCCGGCGATCCATTTGTTTCTTATTTCAATCTGCTCGATGTATTGACTTTGCATTCCTATTCATGGAGCGACAATCTGGCTTTAATTTCATTTGTCAGACAGCCAATAGATTTGCGGCATTTCCTTATTCCGATCCTTGCACTTGTCGGTATTTTTGTATTCAAGAAGATGTTTAAGTCGGGAAAACATCAATTATATTACATTTTTTTTGCCGTCGCTTTGCTGGTTGCGTCTTTTTTCGGCAAGCAAATGTTTGCGCCGCTGGGAATAATTTACGATTGGGCTTTTCACCATATCCCATTATTCAATATGTATCGGGAAAGCTCAAAGTTCTATATTATAGTGGCATTGCCTTTGGCATTTTTTTTCGGAACGGGAATTCATTATCTGTATGTAATTTTAAAAAATAAGAATAAATCGATAGCGGTTGTGCTGGCCGGCCTCATTATTTTTCTTGTTGCGTTTTTAAATTTGCAGCATTTTTTCGATCAAAAAATTGGCGGCATGACAAATGGCCGGCAGATTCCCGAAGATGACAAGATGTTGGAATCAAAGTTAACGAAGGGACCGGAGTATTCCAGAATATTGTGGGTGCCGATAAAAACCAGATTCAGTTTTTTTTCGGAAAACCATCCATATTTATCATCGTTATCGCTGACGGCAAATAATAATTTTAAATACGGAATTAACGATAAATTGACGAGCTGGGAAAGGATATTTTCTGTTCTAAACCATCCGGCGGCGGATCGCTTGCTTGATCAGTCGGCGGTAAAATATGTGATTGTTCCGGTTGATTCGCAAATCGAAATGAAACAAACCTCAAAAGAATCTGTATATCAATACGAATTTTTCAGGCATTATGGCGGAAATCCCGAGCTGTTTGTAGATGAATTGGATAAAATCGATTATTTGAAAAGAACGGATATTGGAACAGCTGATATGGTTGTTTATGAAAATGAAAAATATAAACCGCATATATATTCCGGCAGTGGAGTGAATTATATTTCCGGAAATTCAATTTCCCCAATACAAATCGGAGAAGCTGAAAATTTATTTTCCCACGAATTAGCAGGAAAGGAAGATTCTGTAATTGATAAAATCAGCCGAATTATCATTTTCGTTGAACCGAGCATCCAGCAATTGGATGATTTAAAAAATGAAATCGCACGAGCAAGCAATCGAGAGGAACAGCAATCGTCAATTCAGCGATCGGATCAATTTGCGAATGGACTTTTTTTCAAGGATTTTAGTTTGGATGTCCCGCGAGAATCGAATTATGGAGTTTATGTTAAACATGGCAGCATTATCGCGAATACGCGGAATGTTGATTTTAAAATTGATAATGAACTGCTGATTAAGAAAAATGAAGATTCCGATATTCCGGACTGGGATTTTGTCGGAACAAAAGAAATGAAAAAGGAAAATTATTCTTTTGAGATATTGGTGAATAATCAAAAAATTGAAACTATTCAGCCGGGCATAATCGCTTTTATTTCAGATGAATTTACAGCGCCGATAAAAACACCGGTTCTTGAATATCGTCAAGTGAATCCCAGCAAGTATATTTTGAATGTCCGCGGCGCCGGCGAATCCTTCCCATTGATATTTTCCGAAAGTTATAATGAAAATTGGAAAATATACGCGGGGAAAGATTTGTTTTTCGGAGAAGGAAATAAATTCAAAAGCGCGGACAACCAAGGCACAATCCAAAATGAAAATCTCAAAAGCGGCCGTTTTTATGAAACTTTTTTTCGAAAGCCTGATTTGGATTCGTCTCATCTGAAGATCAACGGCTTTGCCAATGCTTGGTGGATTGATTTGGCTGAACTGGAAAAACAAGGTAAAATAGTTAAGCAAGCTGATGGAACTTATGATTTTTCAATTATCATCGAATTTCAAGCGCAAAAGTATTTTTATCTTGGAATATTCATTTCCGGTTTGACAATGATTTCTCTGCTCGGAACTTTGTTGTATTTGCAGATAATCGAACGAAGAAACAAGCGCGATTAAATGCGAATTTTTTTTGAATAAAACTATGAATCAAACCAAAAGCAATGAAAACGGAAGTTCGCCGATGAAAGCTTACTTGATTTTGTTTGGATTTTTGGCAGTTGCCGCCCTAATACTCGGCGGCATTAAATTTACTTCATGGGTAAAGCAAAAACAGCCGCAAATTTTAGCTCAGCAAGTTGTGGCGGAAGAAAGTGAATCTGTCGGAAATGACAATGCTCCGGAAGCGCCGAATTCATACGATTTTCAGCTTGATCACACGGCGTACAATGCTGAAAGCATTCGCGTTATCGCTGAATTTGAAAATATAGAAGAAGAAAACTGGGAAGGAACAGCGGTTTATGATGACAAAGTTTTTTACGAAGGACAGCGAAGCCTCGCTTTGATCAGCAATAATAGAGGATTGGCATTCGCTGAATTGGAAAGAAAAATGGATTTGTCGGACGCGGAATATTTTGAAGTTATGTTGCACTTGAATGATTTTACCGCTTTTGAATCAATCGGTCTTGATTTCGGCGATGAAAATTTCGAAGATTATTATCATTATAATTTTACCAATTTGAGGAATGGCTGGAATTTGGTTCAAATGCCGAGAAAAGATTTTGTTTTGAACAAAGCGGAAGAATCTATTTTCGATTGGTCGAGCGTGGAAAAAGTGAAATTCGAAGTTATTTCCCGGCCGGATGCCATTTTGCTGGCGCGCGTTGACAAATTGAGAGCAGTGATTGATGACAATTCATATCTTCGCGATTGGAATATAATAAAAAGGGCTGAAAAAATGTTGTTTACTTTGGAACGGCGTGAGGATAATATGGTTCTAACCGCGCGAAGCCAGGGAACGACGATTGCGACTCTGAAAAAACTTGAAAATCAGGATAATTTTACATTTTCCGCCTCTTTATCTCCGCAAACTGCCGGTAGATCCGGTTTGTTCGTTCGCGGAGACCATTTGAATGGTTTTGGTTATTATTTTCTTATTTTCGGCAATCAAAGAAATACTTGGCAAATTTTCAAAAAAAATTCAAAAGGATATGCGTCGAAAGATGAGATAATTTCCGGAACATTGGAAAATGTCGTTTTCTCAAAAAACAAAAAATATTGGCTTCGCGTGGACGCGCGCGGGAGCCTCATGCAATATTATATTTCATTTGACGGAAAAGAATTCTCAAAATTGGGAGAATTTGATGATGATGAATTCAAGCGCGGGGAAGTGGGCATCGCTTATTTTGATGCCGGGATAACTCTGTTCGATGACATTAAATTCAAAGCTGACTAATATGAAATCGGCGATAAAAATAATCGATAAAATAAACAATGATATTCGGGAAAATGTGCTGAAATCGGGAATCGCTTTGGCTTGTTTTGTAATTTCTTATTTTATTTGGTTCAATGTGTTATTGTCATTTGTTGTCGCTTCCGCGGTGGCGATAATTATTTTGCGCTGGGACAGCCGGATTTATATTGCTATCGGATTGGTTTTTCTGATCGCTTGTCCGATTCTTCTCGCTTTCGGCCAGGACGCGATCGCCGAGAAAACCGCGATTTACGCGTATTACATGATGGCGCTCGGAATTTTTTTGCAGTTGGTTCATTATGTGAGAGGATTGCTCTTCACTTCAAAGGAACATCCGCAATTTACTTCCATTTATGAGCGGGAAAAAAAGATTATTTATGTTTCCATTGCGGTTATTTCGATTATGGCGATTTTGTTTTCCGGTTCGTTCGCTTTTTTGTACAAGAAGATGAAAGGCGAATTGGATAATAATATCGAACAAGTGGATTATATTCTGGGAAACAAAATGAATGAAAACAAACAAATCATGCGCCAGCTGTCGGAAAATCAGCAGAAGTTGGCTGATGAAGTTTACGCGGCAAAAGAAGTGAATGAACTGAGCGCGAAAATATTGATTGAAAACGCGAGCGGAGACGAGGAGCTGGCGGCTCAACTGCAGAATTCTATTCAGGAAATGGGTTATGCCAATGTTTATGTGAAACAAAACGGAAAATTAATTTCAGATTTCACTCTGATTGAGCATTGCGTTTCTTGCGCCGGAATTGTCGAGGAATTAAAAAACGTTATGTATGATACTTTAGAATTGACAGCGCGGGAAAATAAAAATTTCACCAATGAAATCGTCATTACTCTCGGCGCCGATCAGGTGATTATCGGAAACAGCGACATCAGTCTTTCTCTTATTCATGGAAGCGATTTTGGCGATGATGCCCGGGAAATGAAGCGAGAACTTTCAGCTGAAGGTTTTAATGTGGCGAGCGTCGGCATTATCGGCCGCAGTGATTACGAGAAAACCGTTGTGAAATATTCTTCGCCAAACAAGCGCAAAGCGCAGATGGTGAAAGATTATTTGGATGAAACGCGCGATGTTGAGCTGGAAGAAGTGGAAAAACTGGCGACTGATGCGGCGATTGTTTTGGGAAAAAAAATAAATGCAAATGAAAATTAGATTTGACGGTTATATTTTTTTATTTTTAGGCTTGGCTGTTTTGATATTGTGGCAAATGCTCTTGCCCGGCTATGTGATTTCTCTTGATATGATACCGACGCCGGTGATCAGCGCCGGCCATTGGCAAGCAACTCAAGGTTTTTTGCCGCTCGCTTATTTTCTCCAATTTTCAAATTATTTTATCCCGAGCTGGATCATCCAAAAATTCACTTTGCTGATCCTGTTTTTTTTATTGGGATATTTGCCATTTAAATTTTTGCCTCTGCCGCAAAACAAAACTGTCAGATTGTTTTCCGCGCTGATTTATCTGGCCAATCCGTTTGTTTACGCGCGCTTGCTGGCCGGACATTGGGGGCATTTGATGGCTTACGCATTTTTACCGTTGTTTTTTCATTTTCTCTTGAAATTCGCGAACGCTCCGAATTTTCGATCAAGTTTAAAATTGTTCGGCTCGATTTTTCTGATCAGCTTGTTCTCTCCGCATTTCTTTGCCATGACATTTGTTATCTTGATTTTATTTGGAAGTTTCAGTCTGATAAAAAATTTACAAAATAAAAATTTCAGTTCAGTTAAATCAATTTTAAAATTTGGTTTTGCCGGCGGAATTGTATTTCTGATCGCTTCCGCTTATTGGCTGTTTCCTTGGTTTTCCGGCGGACAAAAAATTATCAATCAATTCAGCGCTGACCAATGGAGCGCTTTCGGCGCCGGCGGTTACAAAACAACTGGCCCGATTTTGAATGTTCTGTCGCTAAACGGTTTTTGGGCGCAGTCGCAGCCGTGGGGGAACAGCTTTGCCTGGCCGGCTGATTATTCGATTTTCTGGATCTCCTTCGGTTTGATCGCTGTTTTGAGTCTTCTGGGATTGATTCACGGCATTTATCAAAAGAAAAAAAGAGAAGAAATAATTTTCTTCGCGCTGATCGGTTTTTTCGCTTTTGTTTTTTCAACCGGCGCGGGTGAAACGGTTTTCAAAAATATTAATTTGTTTTTGTTCGACAATGTTTTTTTCTGGCGCGGATTTCGCGACAGCCAGAAATTTTGCGGACTGATGGCGTTGGCGTATTCCGTTTTGTCGGGTTATGGTTTGAATTTCATTCTTCGAAAAATCAAGGAGAAAAAAAAGGAATTGCTCAATTCCGCGAATTTGTTTTTCTTGTTCATTCCGATTTTTTTCGGTTATCTCTGCTGGGGCGGATTTCACGGACAGCTCCGGCCGGTTTGGTATCCGGAGAGTTGGACTCAAGCAAAACAAATTTTGGATTCGGACAAATCGGATTATCAAATTCTGGTTTTGCCGTGGCACGGATATTTTTCTTTGAAATTCAACCGCAACTTGATTTCAGCCAATCCGGGCCGAAGATTTTTCAGAGCTGACGCGCTGGTCGGACAGAGCATGGAAATTTCAAATGTCAGTGAAAAATACAATGATCCGAATTATATTGCGCTCGACAAAATCGTGAGAGAGGAAGAGAATCGGACGCCGGACCAAACAATCGACTTTTTCAAAGAGAAAAATATCAAATATATTATTTTCCCGCAAGATTTGAGAGAAGTTGATCCGCTGAAATATGAATTTTTATCTTCGGGAAATTTAAAAATAATATTGGAGGAGAGTGATTTGATAATGTACCGGCTGAATTCGGAATGAATTTTTATTATCCACACGGAAAAATAGGCGAAGTTGAGGAAAAATGTTATTATTTATTCAGGAATGAATGTTATTTTATTCTCAACGAAATTTAGCAACAGCCGTTTGCTGAATAATGTTTAATTAATGGAAAAAATCAAAAGAAAAAGTATTTTTTCGAAAAAATGGCAATTGATCCGTTCTTTTGCGGTTTTGTTTTGCGTTCTTTCGATAATATTTTTCTCCAATCCCATTATTCGCTGGACTGATTTGGCTTTTGGTTATGGCTCAACGGCAGGCGACATATTTTCACCTCCGCGGCCGGTGTTCAGTGTTGAAATAAATGACGGAGCGATCAATACTTATTCGAGAAATGTAAGCATTGATTTGGATGGCGGCATTGACGCGCGGACAATGGCGCTTTCAAATTCTTCTGATTTTGATAATGTTTCGCTCGAACCGTACAATATCGTAAAAGAATGGGATTTGTGTTCTGTCGCAGGCGCTGAAACGCCGGCAACATGCGCATACGGAATTTATACTGTTTACGTGAAATTTTTTACGGCCAATGGAATTGCGAGCGAAATTATCACAGACACGATCAATCTGGCGGAACGGCCGCCGGCGGTCAGGCGCGATTCAAATGGCGATGGAAAAATCGATGAATACGAATTGAACTTGATACTGGAAAATTGGGGATCCGAAGAAGAGGGAAATATTTCCGATTTTAACGACGACGGCATAGTTGATATTTATGATTTTAATTTATTGATGATCCTGTGGTCGGGCGAGAGTTTGTCAGCGGCCGCGTCTCCGACAGCTCCGGCAATGACAAAAGTTATTTTATCGCCTGCAGTGATTGAAATATCTCCGCAAAAAACATTTACCATAAACATTGATATTGATCCGCAGGGAATAAAAAATTATACGGTGAAAATGCAAGCGTTGTTTCCGGCTGATTTGGTTGAAGTGCAATCATTTAAATTCGCCGCAGATACTGTTGAATTGGATGAGACCGGATACAGCGAAATCGACAACAAAAAGGGAATTCTCATAAAAACATCCGGATTCCCCGGCGGAATTTCCACTAAAACAAACTTTGGTTCGATTACATTTCTAACGAAAAAAGCGGGAAGCGGAAATATAAAAATCGGAGATGAATCCTTCGCGTTTGATTCCAATGGAGAAGATGTTCTTTATGCGCCATTGCCTCAGTCGAAATTGACCGTCAAGACAGCTGTTCCGACAAAAGAAGCTGCCAAGCCGGCAGCTCCGGCAAAACCGGCAGTTCCGGCGGAAGAAAAAAAACCGGTTGAAGAAAAACCTGTTCCGCCCGCGCCGGTTGAAAAGCCTGCGCCTGAACCGGAAAAACCAGCGCCTGAAGTTAAATTGCCGGCAGAAGCTCCGGAGGTTCTGCCGCCGGAACAAGTGAAAGTTGATGTTGAACAGAGAATCAGCGAGGCGCAGAGCAGAATGCTCTTGCCCATAAAAGTAATCGGCGGAGGAATGGGCGTTTTGTTATTGGTGATAATAGTTTGTCTGATGATTTACATATTGCGCAAGAAATAAGGAATATAATTTTACAATCCTCCGGAAATTTTTACAAAAAAACACCTCGCTTTCGCGAGGCGTTTTTTTATACCAATCGTCTATTTGAACTAGTTTATATTAAACTAAATTTGTTTTATAGTCGATTAAGCTCTTCTTGCTCTATGGCAATCACGGCAGAATATCGGTTGTGTGCCATTCGGCTCAAACGGTAATTCTGAGATGGTTGCGCCACATTCTGAGCAGGTCCAATTTCCTTGATGCAACTGGCGTGGCTGTCCGAATGAAGTTCCTCTGCTTGCCTTTCGTCTTTGTGAATGGCATTCTCGGCAGAAGATCGGTTGGCTGTCATTAGGCTCGAATGGTAATTCGGTAATGACTGCGCCGCATTCTGAACAGGTCCAGTTCCCTTGGAACATTTTGCGAGGACCAAACGAATTTTGGTTGTCCATTGTAACGTTCTAATTGTTTAACCCTAAATTACTTCGTCTCATTTTGTAAAATTTGATCGGAAGGTTGAAATCTTTTGTCAAACAATTCTTATTTATTATGCCTATATCATAGCATACCGAAAAAAAAATGTCAACTGCATTTGCTTCCCAAAAGTCGATAATGGTGTTATAATGGAATTATCACTAAAACTAGGGCTTTTATTCATGTTTTATGCAGTCGATAAAAAGTTTTTTCATGGAATTGGTCTTGTGGTATGTCTTTTGGGTGACCGACGGACAGGCGTATGATATGGTTTACAAGTTATTTTTAACCTTGATTTTTGTTGGAATTTGCGGTTTTTCCGGCTATTATTTTTTCACTCACATGATTTAATTTGTTTAAAATAATTCAAATTTATGAAAAAAATCGCATTGGTAGTCGGCGTATATTTGATGATCGCTCTTCCTGTTCTTGCGTCCGGACTTGAAGCGACCGACTTTGAAGAATTTCAAAATAATGACAATTACAAATTCCAAGAATCCGACAGCGAAGGCGATCAGCTGTTGGAAACAGCGGTTGACAGCGACTCGGCAAAAGTGAGAAACGCGGTTGCCGAGAAAAAGCAGGAAATGGAAACAGCTCGTTTGAAAATGAAGAAAAGCGATCAGGAAATTTATCGTTCGCAAAACAATGTCAATGAAGCTGCCGCGGCGCTGAGAGAAATCGCCAATTTTTCCGGCTCGTTAGGCGAGAGAATTTCCGCGCTTGCCTCTGAGTTTGAAAATTCTCTGGAAAAAACAATTCCGGCTGAACAAAAAATTAAAGCCGGCTGGAGAATAACCAAAGCTATTTTGGGCGGTGAAAAAAAATCAGCCATGTCATTGCTCCAAACCGTCTCGGAAAATCAGAGCCGGGCCAGAGAATTGATCAATATAAAATCCACTGCCGAGCTGAGCGATTCCATGAATCAGTTGGTTGACGAGCAAATTCAAAAGATCGAAAGTGAAAATGAAAGATTGAACGCGCTCGCGGAAAAAGAAATAAAAAACAAAGGTTTTTTCGGCTGGATTATCAATCTTTTCAAAAAGTAAATTAATAAATAACAAAATAAAACTATGACAGCGAAACAAGTTTTTACAGCGGAACAAGCGCAATCAGCGGCTGACAGTCTGGGAATAAATTTTAGTGAAGTGAAATATGAATTGGAACAATTCCGGCATGGAATGGACATTGAACTCGAACACGGAACTGTCAATTCAAATACGAATGTCACTGATGATGATCCTCTCATGACCGGAAAAATCGCTCTCGCGCATCTGAACGAATATTATGATTATTACAATCGGCTGGACAAATTGGAAGCTGAAGCTGAATTGAAACAATAATCTAATTATAAAAACCGTCTTTACAATTAATCTTGTGCGGACGGTTTTTTATTTTAGTTTTCCGTTTGTTTTTGATAATGAAAAATATGAATTTTCCCGTTGTCGATTTCGTTCCAATCATCAGCCGTTTCTTTTGCTCTCGACACAATCAATTTTGACGCGGTCCAGTAATCATTCACAATCAAATACGCGTTTCCAACGCCGGCCGCGTTCATCGCCGCGTCAGCGTATTCTCTCAGCGGTTTTTCGAAAACCATTTTTTTGAAAGAGGTATAAATCCCATTGTCGTTTCCCGTGGGAATGGAATAATAAAAGTCGCCGTTATAATATTTTTTGAATCCGTATTCTCGGATCGCGGCCGCTGCCAGCATTTGATTCGCAAGAACAATGTATTCGGAGACTGCGTTTTCTTCGATAAAATGAACCGCTCTTATGTCTGAAATTGAAATGTTGTATTCTTTTGAATTTTTGTAATCATCGAAAATCGGATAAGAAAAATACAAACTCTGGCCCAGAATGGCGGCGAGGCAAAAGATGGCGAATATTTTTCCAGTGAAATTTTTTTCAGCTTCGAAATTTTTCTTTATGAAAACATAAATGCAATAGAGAACCGTCGGCAGGAAAAAGTACAGCGCCAATTCCAGGATTCTCTGCGAAAAAAGATCAGTGTCATTGGCTGAAACGAAATCAAGACTGATGAAAATTTTCATGAAAAAATAATTGAACATCAGGATAATTCCGAAAATCCAAGTTTCATAAAATCTCAAAACCTTTTTTCGGTAAATAACAAGAACAATTCCGAGCAGAACGAGAGAGAAATAAATTAATTTGTTATTGAATCCGTAAATGTAAATAAAATCAAAAATGAGATTGCGCTGTTTCTCGAATGCGGATAAAAGTCCTGTGAGAATACTTCTCGGATGAAAATCAAAAGAGATATTGTAAGAGTTGATAATTGAATTAAGAAAAAACAAAGCGGGAAAAACGATTGAAGCCATTGCCGCCATAATCATTTTCCCGATGATTTGCAAATATCTTTTCTTGAAAATGAAATCAGCCGACAAAAATAAAACATACAGCATTATCGGAACGCCGTACAACGGATGAATCATTATGGTGAACAATCCGATGCAAAAAAGGAAATATCCGGAAATAAGTTTTTTTCTCGCGAGAAATCCCAGAAAAATTATTTCAAGGCAAAGCAAATTGGTGATTCCTTGCGGCGTTGTATTGATAAAATAAGTTAACGGCAAAAAAGCGAGGCAAAGAGACGCGATCAGCGCCGGCCGCGCTTTTAATTTCAATCCCGCGAACAATGAATAAAAAACAGTCAGCGGAGCGAAGATGGAAAACATTGCCGGCAGGAGCGCTCGATTTATCAATTCCAACGGAACTTGCAAAATTCCTTGCAGAAAAATGATCAGCGAATATTCTCCGATGTAATAAAGCGGTTTTGGCGCGATCGTTCCGTTGGCGATAATTGCTTTTATTGTCGCCAGATGCAAGAATGGATCATAGCCGTAGCCGATTTTGTAGATGAAGAGCGCGATTGACGACATTTGAAAGAGGTGAATCGCGGCAAAAGCCAGCGAAACATTGAGATATTGGCGATTGCGGTAAATTATTGCGATTAGCGCGACAGAGGCAAGACCGAAAACAATGAAAAACTGATTCGGCAAGAGATGCCACGGCGAAGCTATTGTCGCGTCTGAACTGTTTTTCGCCAGCAAATAAAAGTTGAACGCGCTCGAACCGAGGAAGATGAGTGACAGCAATTTGCAATTGAATGAGTGAAAAAAGTTTTTCAATCCGTTTATCATTTGACTGAAAGTTTGTTCCGTTGAATTTTTGCGGAATTTTGCAATTATTATTTCCGCCAGTATTGTCACAGCCAGAAGATTTAAAATAAAAACCGTTTGATCTATTTTGTACAGATAAAAATTTATCCACAGTCCTAGCGAGAACAATCCGGCAAAAGAAAAACTTCCATAGCCGGTCGAGAAAAACGCATTCATTTCCGGAAAAAATATTTTTCCGAGAATACGGCCATAAATCAAAAGGAAAATCATTCCAATGCAAAGTCCGGCAATGCTATTATGAAAAATCAGAAAGTTTGCTAGAATTAATGCAAGGAATATGAGCGGACGGAAAATTGTCGATTTGTTGAATTTCATGTTTTCATTTTATCATCATTTTTGAAGTATGAAAATAAATTTAGATAAAATTTACAATATTTTGCGGGTAATTACAATATGCGCTCTGATCGCGGTTTTGGCTTTTTTGATTTGCCGCAAGATTGTTCCGGAGAATTCGGTTTCCTATTCCACTGATTTTTCCGCGCCCGCAAAATTCATTTACGGTTTGTATCCGCAAGGCAGAGTGTCCTTGGTTGATGTCAACGGCGAGATTCAGCAGAAAATTATCGGCGATCCCGTATATTTTCAAGTTTACTCGCCGAGAAAATTTTCAAAAGCGAAAGTTGTTTTGAAATTTAAAAAACCGAAAGATCTGTCAGTAAAAATGGGCGTGCGGCTGGCGACAGGGGATTGGGCGTATTATTTGAAAGATTTGGACGAGAGCGCCGGACAATTCGTTGAGCAGGAATTTGAATTTGATCTGGCAAAGGCGCGCCTTGAAAAAAATAAATTGCAATTCATGATTGCTTCGCCCGATGTTATTTTCAGCGAAGAAAAAATCATTATCGGCAAAGCGGAATTCACTTTAATGAAATAATATGAATGAAAAAAAAATGTTCATGAAAAAGTCAGTTCGATTCTTGCTTAAGAGTTTGTTCTTGTTTTGGTTGCTTCTCTCGGCGCTCGATCTCTGGCAGCCGGGATTTGCGGTTTATTACATCGATTTGAATATTTTATTTTTCATTATCTTGTTTCTTGCTGTTTGTAATTTGTTTTTTCTCAGATCAAAGGAAAAATAAAAAAACCGCCCTCAGACGAGACTGAAAGCGGAGTTTTCCATTTTTTCTACGCCGGCGCGCACATGATGAAAACCGTTTGCACGATTTTTTGCGCTACCCGCCGTTCGTCGCGCACTTCCTCATGCGCAAAGATGACAAGTCCCTGCCGGCTACAATGAGCCACACTCAAAGTCGTTGATCTCCACGGAGAATCAATCGGCTCGAGTGGCAATTGATCCAGCGAACTAATCGGTTTTTTGTCCACAACTTTGAATTGATGAAAATGCTGTACCGTTTCTTGAAAATCGCCAAATTTATTTCCGGTTGACTGGATTTCGGTCGGAAGCCATTTCGGAACAATCGGCTCATGTATCAGTTTTTCGTTCAACCAAGACGGGATTTTTTTGTCAGCAACGGGATCGCTCATCATCACCTCCTGTCGGTTGGACACACAAAAATTATTATCGCGGATTTTTTATCAGATGTCAAGCAGTTGTTTTGCTGATAAAATTTTTTGCTTCGCGAAAAAAGTGTTATAATATTTTCATCAATAAATAAAAATAAAAAATTATGAATGAACAACAGCAATATCCGGCGGCTCCTGTTTTGCCGCCAAAAAGATTTCCCGTATTGTTAGCCGTTTTAATAACGATTTTCCTCACTACCGGCCTCGTCGGCGGAGGAATATTCTGGTGGATGAGCAGGGAAACCGCGGCAACTATCGAGCAATTTTCCGCTGATATCAAAAGAATGCAAGCGGAAAAGGAAGACATGGAAAGAACGATCAATGATTCGAAAAAGAATTTGGAAGAAAAAGACGCGTTGCTCACTGAATTGCAAAAACCTGTTCCTCCCAAAATTTCATATTCCGGCGATCCGAGCGAACAGGAAAAATCAATGATTCAAACGAAATTGATCAATTATTATCTGGATTATTACGGCGAAGAGATCGGAACAAACGATCCGGTGATTTTCATTCAGATAAAGAAGAATCCGATTACAATCAACAAAACCGAAACAGCGAATTATCAAATCCTCGCGGCGCACAAAGAGCAAACAGCAGAATTTGTCTTTGAACCGGCCGGAGATCCTCCGGTATTCGCGGACTGGCATCCTGATTGTTTTTACACCGATTGCCGCGATGTTCCGGAAAAATTCAAAGCCAAATATCCGAAGCTGGTGGAATCAGCCATGGCAACAAAATAAATATTATAAAGAGAGCTCTTTCGCGAGTTCTCTTTTTGACATAATATTTCTCGGCTGTTAATGTTTTCTCGGTTGAACAGCAACAACTTTCAGCGCGAGGAGGGCGAGATGTTCTTTGAGATTTACGAAATTTGGAGAAAAGCGCAAGTTCTTTCTTCCCGGCAGATCCGCTGGAAAAGTTTTCTTTCCGCAGAACTTCAGTCTCGGTTGCAGTCTGACAAAGGAGCGCAAAATCAGTTCGAAGCCGAATGCAATGAGAAAATCCGAGTGCAGTCCGTGCTCGAGCATATTTATTCATTTACGATTTTTCTTTCCTGGGCGATCAAGAAAATCCGTCCTTATAGCGAGCTGAATGAAACGCTTCTTCTGAATGCTTGCCTGGTTCATGATTGGGGAGAAATCGTTCTGGAGCGGGAGGTTGATGCTCCGAAAAAAGTTTTGTCCGATGATCTCGATGAATATCTGGCGTTCAAGCGCGATTTTGGAGAATTGGATCCGGAGGAATTTGCGGAATTTCAGAAAGCGTTTCTCCTGCAATTCGCTTTCTCCGAGAGCGCGGAACTGTTTCCGCCTGAGGAACAAGAAATTTTCAAAATTTTGCGGGAAAGCTGTGCAACGGAAGCGAGGTTTTTCGCTGTCATGGAAAAAATCGACTATGTGATGTTCGGCTATGAACAGTTGATCGAGCGCGGCAATCCGGCTATTTTGAAAGCGTTGTTGCTCAGGGACGTGCCGGCGATAGAATCCGGCGTCGACGACATTCGGGGTTTTCGCCAGACCGTCTGGACTCTGGAAATTCCCAGAGCGATTATGGATTCATTGAAATCTTTCAATGAAAAAAATTGACAAGTCAAAAGCGGCGGCCGGAAAAATCCGGCCGTTTTTTCATTTTAATATGTTTTTGTGTTATAATATATTTGCAATTAATAAATAAAAATAAAAAAATATATGAAGGAAAATTTTTTTCTCGGGGGAAGAGGGGAATTTGGATACGGCGGAATGGGGCGAGGTTTTGAATCCAACTGGATATTTATGCTGGCGGTCTATCTGTATTTGGCATTTTGTTTGTATAAAATCGCCAAAAAGCAAAAAGCGAAAAACGCTTGGTTTGCTTGGGTTCCGATTTTGAATATTATTTTAATTTTGGAAATCGCCAAAAAGCCGATCTGGTGGCTGATTTTATTGTGCATCCCGTTTGTAAATATTATTGTGGGAATTATTGTGCTGATCGGATTTTTGAATACATTGAAAAAGCCTGATTGGTGGGCGATTTTACTGCTGATTCCCGTTGTCAACCTTTTTGCCTGGGGAATGCTGGCTTTCAAGAAAAAATAAATTCGGTTGAAACTGAAATATTTAAGAAATTTTGGCAAATGCCAAAATTTCTTGATTTATTCAAATATTTGCTATAATGAATTACGAAGATTAGTTTTAACCTAAATATAAATTATGAATATAACCTTGCCGTTGATTATCGGCTCAGCTGCCATCGATTCGATCAATCCCTGCGCCATTGCCGTTCTTGTTTTTCTGATCATGTATTTGATTGTCATGAAAAACAAAAAGCGCATGCTTTTGATCGGATTGCTTTACATTTCAGTTGTTTTCATTATTTATTATTCGGCCGGATTGGGATTGCTCGGATTCATTCAGAGCATTCACATCACGGAAATATTTTATTATTTCACGGCGATTCTGGCGATTGTCTTGGGCTTGATAAATTTGAAAGATGTGTTTTTTGAAGGAAAAGGAGTGACGCTCGCCATTCCCGAATCAAAAAAAGCGCTGATTCAAAAATACATAAAAAAAGCCACTTTGCCGGCAACGATAATTCTGGGAATTCTGGTTGCCTTGTTCGAATTGCCCTGCACCGGCGGAGTTTATCTCGCCATTTTGTCATTGCTCGCCAGTAAAAATACATTTTTTCAGGCGGCAATGTATTTGCTGATTTACAATTTTATATTTGTTCTGCCTTTGCTCGTGATTTTGCTCGCGGTTTATTACGGATTGTCTCCTGAAAAAGTGGATAAATGGCGCAAAGAAAAAAAGAAATGGATGCGCGCGGCCATCGGTCTGATCTTGATCGGATTGGGAATGATTATGTTGGCTTTTTAATTTTATTTTCAGAATTTAACGGATAAAAAAATATTTGTATGGCGGTTTCAAAACTTATCGCAACCTTGATTGATTCCAGTTTGCCGGAAAAAATAAAAATCGAGGAAGGAGAAAAAATAAAAGTGAATACGGTTATCAGCAAAGCGGCTTACATTTACGAGAATGTCCGGACAGCCATTGATTACAATGAAGAGCATTTGATCAGAAAAAACGCCATTTATCGCATTTTGAAAAGAAAACTCGTTTTGGAAAAAATGATTTTGGAAAATTATCTGCTGGATAAATTCCATCAAGATGAGATCGCGCGCCAGCTGTTGCAAGAACTGATTCGCGGACGGTATCTGGAGAATAATGTCCCCGTGAAATTGGTGGGAAAAGTTGACGGAATTCTCAGCAAATATTCAAAGTTGTTAAAAGAAGTAAAGGAAAAGCAGGGACGAGTGGATCATGATTTGTTCAATTTTCTGCTGGAAATGCAAGCGGTTGAAATCGAATCAGCGGTAATTCCGCAGAAAAAAGAAAAAGCCGCGATTCGCGCCATGTTTTCCGTCATGAATCCGCGCGTCACTTT
>Ga0180007_10003286_pt1 | contig 18159 bp, 25 predicted proteins | sample MM_PC_MetaG_FD_121122 | JGI IMG/M metagenome (GOLD analysis project Ga0180007, IMG submission 121122) | Groundwater microbial communities from the Aspo Hard Rock Laboratory (HRL) deep subsurface site, Sweden - MM_PC_MetaG | ecosystem: Environmental > Aquatic > Deep subsurface > Groundwater... | reverse complement strand
TAATATCTGTTTAATCTAACTTTATTAGTTTAAACATACCTATACCATAACCTCCTGATTTTCTTTATTAGTTTTAACACTACTTTCTTGGAGTGTTAAGTCTAATGGATTTTTTATTTTTGATAAATTCCTTTTTGTTACTTTTGTATAAATCATTGTTGTTTTTGGCGAAGCATGACCTAATAAATCTTGAATGATTCTAATATCTATACCATTTTCTAAACTATGGGTTGCAAATGAATGTCTTAACATATGGGGGGTTACTATAAATCCTATCTCTGCTTTTTTAGAAATATTCTCAAGCACTTTTTGAACTGTTTTTTTAGTTATATGATTATCAGGTCTGGCATTACTACAAAACACAAATTTGTTGTCATTTTTCCTTAAATCTCTTAATATAAATAGATGTTTAATCACTTCGTTACTTAAAATAGATATTCTATCCTTATATCCTTTTCCTTTATTTACCCTAACAGTCTTATTCAATAAATCAATATCTTCCCATTTAACATTAACTACTTCTGCTAATCTCAAACCAGAACTATATAACAATTCTATTAAAGTTTTATGCTTAATATTTTCTGTATTATTTATCAATTTTATAATTATCTCTCTATCTACTGGTTTTGGAAGTGATTTTTGTCTTTTTATTGTAGGTAAATCTATAGTTATTTTTTGTTTTAATATTTTCTCAAAAAAGTAAAATAATGCTGATTTTACAATGTTTAAGGTTGCTGGAGAGTATTTCTCTCTTATTCTCAAATAATATAAATGTTTTAATATATTCTCTTGTCTCAAATCATCAAAGTAATATTTTAAGAATTTTTTGATATGATATTTATAGGATTTTTGAGTTGCCTGACTATAACATTGAACTTCTACTGATTGTTTAAATTGATTCATTAGCTGTTGCATTTTACTTTTTCTTTTTTAATTTATTAATTTCCATTCTTATTTCTTTAAACCCCTCATTAATATAATCTATTACTTCATGTGTCCATTTCTTTAATTCCATTACATCTTGTTCTAAATAACCTATTTTTAGTTCAATTTCTTTTAAATCTATGCCTATTTTAGTCATTTTCCAGCCTTCTGGCGAGTTTAAATAGATTTTATTAGAATTATACCATAAATCTGATTTTTCTTTATTATATGCCTCGTAAAACAATTCTAAGGGTATTTCTGTGATATTTTGTGGATTTATCTCTACTTTTTCTACTTCTTTTGCCTTTTTCAGCAGTTTTTTTACTATTTTTTGGTTGTTCATTATTTTTTGGTTGTTCATGAAAACTGTTCAAGGTTACATTGTATCGTATCTTTTTAATTCATGGATAGAAATACTCCTAATATCTTTGTTTTCTTTATTATGCCATCTAATTGATTTTTCAAGGAATTTTTGTAGGGTTATTTGATATGCTATTCCTGAAGGATATGTGGTGTATATTTCTGTTACTCCTCTTCTTAAACACTCTTTTAAGTCTTCACAATTAATAGATTCCCCGACTCCATGATAACCTTGAGATTGGGCTATTTTAAAAAAATTGAAAAAGACCTCTCTCTTGAACATTAGCATGATGTTCTTTTCCTTACCATCCTGCTCACCCTTTACAATAATGTATCTATGGTTATTTATTGGAAGGATATGATTTACTTTAAATCCTTTTTCAATTAGTTTTGCCATTAATCTTTTGAATGCTGCATCAAAAGTATAAACTGGCTGTTGTATTTGTTGCATTATAATTCTCTCCATCCCTCTCCTGTTAAATCAGCTCTTATTGTTTTTTTTGGATTTTTCAAATGGATAATAACCCAGCAGTGATTTTTATTACAACTTAATAATGAATCTACTGATACAAAATCTAAAAGTGTTTTCAAAAGAATAGATACTTGATCGCAATCTCCTTCTCGTGCTTCCCAAATATGCATAGGATTTAAATCAGTTGCATTCTCCCATTTATAATCAAAATCATATAATTCTTCATATATTCTTATTGCTTTGCAATATTCATCTTCTTGTTCACAATCTTTTGTTAAATCCTCTGCTATTTGTTTTAATTCCTTTGTTTCTTCTCCATATCTAAAATTGCTTTGAAAATTAGTAACAAAAGCATAGAATTGTCCAAGTCCTGTATAAGTTAATTCAAAATCTTCATAAACATTGGTTTTTATTTGATTATATAATCCTGTTGCTCCAATCATTGAAGTAAAGATTACAAAAATTAAGAATATTTTCTTTATACATTCGAATATTCTTTTTTTCCATGTTTTTTGCTCTAATTGTATGTTCCCGCAATTAGGGCAGATTGATTTTATATGTTCCATGTTTATGAATAAGAGGGGACAAATTAGTGATTCAAACCCCCTTTATTTTTTCTTAACATAAAATTGTTAAGTATGATTTAGGCAAATAATTGCAATATTAACAATAAGATCTTAATCAATATTAACCATTCCATATTAAGATTCCTCCTTTTGATTATTTTGATTAGGATAATTTTGGATTATTGTTTTGTGTTTCACTGTTACTCCTGAACCTAAAAGAGTTAGCATGATTATGAAAGCTATTGTATAATAGATTGTCCAGAACAAATTGTAAGAGATAAATCCAAATAAAGGAAAGGTTGGATATAAGGGATAGAATTCTATTTTGTTCAATAGGGTGAACCAGTTTATTGATGCTTGGTATACAATCATTATTAGCAATAATATTGAACGAAATTTCATGTTATTCAAAATGCCAAATCCAACAATCAAGATAAGGCAACTCCCTTATAGTTCCTCTGATATCATCAATAGCAGTCTGATATTCTACAGAGGATTTATCAAAATTATTTGTTCTTTCTATTCTTTTTTCTATGTTTTGGATTGATAAGAATTGGGCATCGAGGCTGTTGGATGGTTCTTTAAATATTAATGCACAATGTCCTTGTTTTTGCGATACTCCTGAAAATAATCCTATTTTTTGCTCTAAATTTAATCTTGCTTCTCTTACAAGGTTTAACATATCATTGCTTTCTGCTGTAATTTGTGCTCTATCTAAAACCCCCCATACATCTCTTTGCATAGGGTAACCCCAATATAAATAATAGATTATTACAGATATTAACATGATAAAAGTTAAACCAATAACAACACCAAGAATCCAATATAATCTATTCTGACTTCTATTAAATTCACATTCCCAACAAAAACCTCTTTTATTAGAATTTTCATAAATCAAAGTTTTTCCACATTTTTTGCATTCTTTTAATAATTTTTTCATCTTTTCATATAGGCTCAAGAGGGGGTTTATCCCCCTCTTTTTTGCTCTATTTTTACTTTATTTTTACTTTTTCTGGATGTTTTGATAAACTATGTTGTTTCATCATATAATCTACTTGTTTTTCTGTATGTCCTTCTATTTTTTTATCACAGTATTTACATTTTTTTTCTATCATATTATATCGTCACCATATCTCTGTACTGAGGATCAAATTCAAATCTGCAGGGCGACGGTCTGCTGTTTTGCTATTGGGATATTTTTCTTTTCCATATATAGTATAGTATAGGGTAGTATTTAAATCTTTCGATTAAAAGTTTTTGTCGGAAATTTTAGGGTGTGAACCCCTTAAATTCACTGATTTCAGAAATAGATAATTTTCAAATATTTTCACTAATCCTAAGAATGCTTGTTTTACAATCTTATTTTTTTGAAGATTGTTTTGATAGTCAGAGTTCCTGCAAGTATAAATATTACTAATAAAACTCCTGAAACTATTAGTATTGGTATGACATATTCTGAAAACCAATCCATTACTAAGATTCTTAATGCTAAAAGAAAAATTACCAATATAGCTAGAGAAACCACTCCAAAGCTGATTTGCCATCCTAAAATCTTTATTGATTTTTTTGTCATATTCCAAATTGGTTTTTTAATGTCTTTACTAAATGAATTACTCCGACTTTTCCAATGATTAATTCTACAAACAAAACAATTATGCTTCCTATTAATAACTGCCTTCTTAGAGTTGAGAAATCATGAACCCCAAAGTCCCATAAATTTGATATTAACATAAACAGAGCCAATGCAATTATTACTGTTTCAGTTGCATAAGAACCTATGCTAAATACAACTGCGGTTATTATTATTGCTAAATTGACAAATTGTTTTCCTGGATAATCTAATGCAGTAATATATTGAGGGAGAACTATATTTAATAATAAGAGGATAATAGATATTCCTACGATAATTCCTTTGTATTTTGATTTTATTGGAATTCCCTGAACTAAAAATCCTGGTTTTTTTATTGACATAATTTCTATAAGTAAGAGAAGTATATAAATTTATGGTTTTGAATTTTTGTTCAGTTTTCTACCTTGAATTACTCCTCACTTACATAGGGGGAATTTCTCTCTCAAGGAGTTAAAAATTTGGCATCATAGGATTCCAATGATTTTGGAAAGGATCAGGAAATCTGTCTAAATAAAGTGCAGGGTCACAATCTATTTTATCTGCTTCTTCTTCAGAAACCATTCCGTCATCCATATCTGTATCTAAAATTCCCATTTTAACCTCCTTTATTGAATATTCTACTTTTTGCTCAAATAAATTACCCAATAGATTATTGCAGTTAATACACCTATTCCTGACAGGATTGTTAATAATAATGTAGCCCAAAACCAACCCCATTTTTTTCTTTTATATTGATGAAATAGGGTGTAAATAATAAAAATTAAAAGAAATAAACACACTAAAATAATTGCGATAAATAACCCCACACTTGCTGTTATGAGGTTATTGAGAGCCATCTTATTATCTCCTTATTGCTCTGATTAATGCGTGGATTGCATATCCAATAAGGAAACCGAGAATAACCATAATTAAGGGGGCATACCACATAAAGCCCATATCAATACTCATAAAACTTCTAAAAATATTTTCAATTATTCCAGCACTACCCCTTGATTTAGCTATAACAAGAATATCTAATAAATATAATCCTAACCCAATCAGAGCACCTACATAACTTCCCCATAATTTGAAAGGATTGTAAGATTTCTTGCTCATCTTTTTAACCCCCTAACAATACTGTGTATTCCCCAGCCGAGAAAGAAACCTAAAATTATGAATAAAATTACATTAATAATTATTGCTAAATTAGGTAATCTCCCCCCAAATATTAAGGTTGGAAATAAAAAAATAGTTGTCCAAGAATATTGACCTTCGATAATCCTTAGATTATTTAATAATAAAATAAATAAAGGTAATATCCCTAATAATACTGCACCAACATATGAACCCCATAATTTGAAAGGATTGTAAGATTTCTTGCTCATCTTCTCACCTCTTAGTTAACTTTAATACTAAGAATAAAGATATTGCAATTAATACTACGAGAACTCCTGCTGCTGCAATAAATACTGTTGATTTTCCTTTTTTAACAGAAGAAGTTATTACTCCCCCTAATCCAGGAGTTACATCAACATCATCTGAACCTTTTATACTTATTGTGATATTTGAACAGGTAGCATTATTTCCTGCTGAATCTGATACAACCAATTCTAATAAAAAATCTCCTATTTCATCAAAGTCTTCTCCTGAAAAACTGGTTGGTGCAGAACCTCTTGCAGTATCTTGAGAAATTCTAGAAGGGTCCCATAATTTCCACCAATAACTTAAACGTGATGCTGCATCTGTAGCACCAGAAGTTGGGTTTATTCCCAAAGGAGAAAGGTATTCTAAGGTTTCTTCTCCAATAGGTAATGAACTTGTACAAGTTGGACTTGTGCTGTCAAATGTTACATTTGAAACAACTGCTTGTCCACCTGTCCAAGGAGTAGTATCCCCATAAGTTGTATTTGCAACTACACAAGAAATATTATAAGTCATTGTATCTGCTAAAGTTGAAATAGCAACAGCCCCATTAGTAAATTCTACCTGGTCTGCTGTGGTATTTGTTATTGTAACTAAAACTGCTGAGATATTTGTTGCTGTTCCTAATGGATGATAATAACAGGTTACATTTATTGCAGCAGGAACATTTGTATTTACAGTAACATTTGTTGTCCCTGAAGACCTTGTTGCAGATGTAGGACTTGTTATATTAATTAATTGAGAAGCACTAATCATAGTAACTGCGAGAATTAAAGTTAGCATTAAAATTCCAGTCAAAAATATTTTTTTAGTTTCCATTATTTCTTTTAAGTATTTAATCTTTATAAATGTTTTGGTTTTTTGAATTTTAGTTCAGTTTTAATCTCTATGCCAAGTTTTAGTTATCTTCGGGTGTTTGTTCATATAACGATAGAATATTTCTTCTCCTCTATCTTTATATCTTTTTTTGAAGCTATTCAATATTCGTTCTCCTTTTTTCGTTAGAGGCATTTTAATTCCTTCTAGTGAAATCTTCTTTTAACTTTAAAAATTCTGATTGAGTATAAGAGTTTTTGCTCCAATTATTCCCATATTTTGAAGGATGGTCGTCATAATAACTTACTGCCCCACCAGCATCCCAATAAAATTTTCCAAAAACTCTTTTTGCTAATGCCCTTGCTTCTGTTTCTGATTTTAATCCCCTTACATAATATTTCCTATATCCGTCTTTTTCATTAGTTGTTACTTCAAATACTTTCTCCATTTCACTTCCCTCTCTTTAAATCAATTGCTTTGTCAAAGGCTTCTTTTCTTGTATTGAATAATTCTATTCCATTATTCTGTAATTCTACTAATTTTGTTCCTGAAGCAGATTTAACCTTAAAGAAAGAATATTTCCCATGTGCTTTTCGTTCCAAAAAAAATTTGTTTGTCATAATCTTATATGATTTCTAAGTTTATAAATTTATTGGTTTTTGAAGTTTTGTTCAGATTTAAAAGAAAAGAAAAAATAAAATTATTCGAATCTAGGAGTTACTACAAATATTAGCAATATTACAGCGGATATTCCTGCAATTATCCTTGCAAAACTTGTTGTAAAATTTGTTACTGATACAGGCAATACTTCTCCTACTTGTGGAATTAATGAAACTGAAAAAACAAACAATGATGCTCCTGCTAAAGTCCCTAAAAGAACGACTATATCACCAAATGTAAATTTTTTGAATCCACTTTGAGAGATGTATCTGACTATCCCTGATTCAGTAAATAACATCAAAGATATGAATATCCCTATTGCTATTTCTCCTGATAAAACTCCTGCAGATGAACCAAAAGTAGTTGCTAAAAACATCAAAACTGCTATTAGAGCTAAAATTCCGACTATTATCCTATTTTTTCTTTCAATGTTTAATATCATTTTTTTCACCCCCTTTCAGCTAATTTATAAATTTAAGCCAGAAAGGATACATTAATAAGATTACTATTAACCCAGACTGTAGAAGTGTCCAGACAATTATTGCTATGAAAAAATTAGGATTTTGTATCATTACTGTTTCAAGTTTTTTTCCTGATGAAGTTCTTGCATGAGTTAAAGCTCCTATTAAAAGATACAGAATAAAAGGAAGAAGGACAACTGCTATGACTGCAATTATAAAAGGTATACTTGTTGTTATAGATGTCCAAGAACCGAAATCAATGTTATTCATTATTCCTGTGCTTATTGTTTGATTTATTGTATTGTTTATCATCTTTTGTTTTTAATCACTATAAAGATAATGATTGTTATAAATATTACTATTACTGCCCCTGCGATTATTGGGAGGAAGTTTATTGGTTCATTTATACATTTATTAGATTCTGTGTCCCATTTATCAAATCCTTGAGCAATACAGCAATCATTTTTTAATTCTGAACTTACTTTTGAACAATCTGATTCTAATTCACATCTTTTATCCTTGCAGATAAATCCCTGTTCACAAACAGAATTATCCTCACAAAAACATGAATTTGCCTCCCTGTCTTTCCATTCATTATTTATACACATTCTTTTAATCCATAAATCTTTTTTAAATCCTATTGGACATTTATGATACTCTAATTCTCCATCATTGCATTCTGGTTTGCATTTATTGTCTTCACATCCAAATTCGCATTTTATTTCTTGTTCTGTGCATAAAAAATTAGAACTGCAATCAGGTTTTATTAAATTTCCAGATTTGCATGAGGGGGTTCCGCAATCAGAATCTCTTTCACATTTGTTTCCATAATCAAACTCTGGATTTTCTACACATTTTTTTATTACAAACGCTTCTGGTTCATACCAAGAATGTGTTGGAACTATCTCATCATCAAGATAACAAAAGACTATCCAGTGTCTTTCCCCATCTAAGAATTCATCTAATTCATATTGGGTTATTTCTTCACCTTCTAAACTATATGTTTTTTTATTCTCTAAAATGCAATTTAAAATATCTTCTGTGAATTGAAAACAGGGTTCGCATGCTTTTCTTGGATTTCCTTCTAAAGATTCTGCTATTCTATCAATACATTTTTGCTTTGTGCTTTTAAAAACAACAGATGTTTGGGATGTTGATATAGTAAAAATAAATATTGGAATTGTTGCTAAAAGTAATATTGCTATTATTCCTACTATTATTAAATTTGTTGATTTCATTTTTTTATTAATAATATAATTATGATCAATAATAAAATAATTATAATTAATCCTCCGATTATATAAGGTATGTAGTCAATAGGATTTGGAGGTTCTGGATTTGGGTCTGGGATTGGGTCTGGTATTATGTTTCCTTTACAATTTTCCAAAGTGTCATAATCATTTTCTGTTTTATCTTCTGGATAAATCTCTATTTCTGTGCATTCATTATCTGCAAATCTATAAACTATTATTTTGGATTTTTCTACGCAATTATAGTTATCGCATTTAAATCCTGAATCACAATCAATACCCGATAAACATTCTACTCCACATTTATTTAATGTTATTCCCTTCTCTTGCCAAGTATTATCTGATGTACATATATACCAAACTTTTTCATTTTCTCCTTTACATTCTTCTTCATCTCCTGTACATTCTGGGATTACATAATTGAGATTCAAAAGTCTTAAATCTACATAAGTATAAACACTTGTTCTTTTAGGATATGCATCCCAACATATAAATTTTGGTGTTTCCCTGTTTCTTGGGTGCATAAAATAAGTAAATGGATTGTTTACTTGTTCAACATCTCCAGTAACTCCATTAGGACCATATTCTATGAATGAATTAGATAATCCTGATATTGCTTTATATAAAATTCCTGAACAATCAAACACAACATAATCTCCATCTGAAAAAAATGCTGATTGTCCTTCCCGATATGTAAAAGTTGGGGTTCCACAAAGTTCCACATTAACCCTTATAGTGCTTCCAGTTGTAGGTTTATAAGTTGCAGAATTTTCCTTGCAGAATTCTGAATCTTTATCAGGAACGATTGTTTGTCTAGTAGCTCCAAAATAAATGCCCATTGCTATTAGAATTAAGAATATCAATCCAAGAATTCCTATTATTATCGCTATGTTTTTTTTTTGCATTTTAGTTATATGCCTGGAATAAATGCCCTCACGATTCCTAAGATTATTAATGCTAGGATTATCCACCAGAAATAGATGTAAGCAAGTATTCCTACACTAACTGATAAAATAATGAATACTATTCCGATGATTATCCATCTTTTATTTTGTTCTTGATTTTTTGTTACCTTATGTGTAAATGAACCTGCTAAAAGTCCCCCAATTAATCCTACTACTATTGAAAAGATTAATTTGAATTTTTCAATCCATAAAATTAGTAAACACCATAAGTCTGGTATTTGCCAACCATCCCATCCTGCGAATCCTGGAATAATTGTCCATTTTCCACAATCTTCAAGAGGTTCTATTTGACAAGCATGATCCACACAATATGGTTTATTATCTGGACATAATCTATCAAAAAATCCTCCATTTTGTTTACAATTATCAACACAACATTCATAAGGACATTCTACACAAACTGCTATTCTTTCTTTACATTCCCTATTTGTATTACAATAATAACCCCCTGGGCAATTAACATCAGAACAACATTCTACATTAGTCTCCTTAAAATCACAAATTCCTAAATTACATATAGGTTTTTTTAATGATGAAATCGTAAAATCACATTGTTCTGAAACTCCACAATCAGTATCTTTAGAGCATATTACTTTTTCCTTACAAGTCCAAGTTTCTCTATTACAAAAGAAATTAGTTCCACAATCAGTATCACCACAACACTGAACTTGTTTTGCACTTACCACATCACAAATATTCCCAAATAAAGACTCTGAATTAGATTTTCCCCATTCATTATCTGAAGGTAATCTATCTTTTTCTAAAGATGTTAGTTTTCCAAAAGATACACATCCATATTCTTTTAATGTTCTTCCACTACACTCAAAATTTCCATAAGTATGTTCTCCACAATCAGAATCTCTAGAACAAGATTCTTCTTTATAACCACAAATCTTTCTATTATCTAAACCTGGTGGAAAACTTAATATACATTCAAACAATGGAACAGTATAAGAAACGGCTTGTATTTTTTTTTCTGTGTCTACATCATAAACTTTTCCATCTTCTGGATTAAAATGACATTGGTCTGCACCTAAGACTGGTACTCCTGTTTGTGATGCTGAACTTCCTGTAAAATCTAATCTTCTTTTCCATATCCTTAATTCAACTGTTCCTTGAGAATTTAAACATGGATGATCTAACCAAACATAATCACCAGGTTTCATTTCTTTTGCTTGTAATTGTTCATTATCACATTCAAACCCCTTACATACTAAACCTGTAATTCCACAATTTTGAGAACCTACTCCCCATTCTTCATAACCAACTGCAACATTATTCGCACTTATAGATAATATTTCACATCTACTCGCCCAAGTTGGACATTGTTTAGCTATTTCATCTGATATTTGATATATTGTTGTTGAATCTATTATTTCATTACAACAAGTGAATTCATAATCTTTACAAAAAATTGGTGTAAATGTCGAAGCCCCTAATCCTCCTATGAATAATAACATTAAGATTACTACCAAGCTTACTTTTGTTGATTTTCCTATTGACATTTTAAAATCCCATTTTTTTTAATAATTTAAAATTAAATAATGCCCATACTAAATATATTAAAGATAATATCGCACCTATTAATAATACTACTGAAGCAATATAAGGGTTTATGTTCCATTTATCTAAGAAATCAAAAACAGCACCGAAGATTAATAACCCTGTGAATATTGAAAATACAATTAATGCTATTACTATATTCAATATTTTCCATTTATTTTTTGCCATTTTAATGTGTCCTCATGTATTGTTTTGCTTTTTCAAGAGCTTCTTTTTGATTATCACAATACATAGTTGTAATTACTTCATAACCACTTAACTTTTGATTTCTGTAATTATAAATAGTTACATTTCTCTGTTCTCCAAATCCTATATCATAATGGATATCTAATAACAATCCTTCTTTAGTATTTATCCATCTATGAGGAATATAGAGGTTTTTACTTCTTATTTTCTTCCAATCTTTCATTGCCATTTTACATAATTAGAATACCTCCTATTGCTAATGATAATACTACACTCCAAACCCCAACCATAAACCAATTAACACTCCATCTTCTATTTTCATAGAAAATTGGTGATTCTGACATCAATGATTTAGGATGCCTTATTCCGAATTTTGCTAATTCCCAGTGTTTTCTAAAATGAAAAATATCTTTAAAATCTATCAAAAAATCTATGTGTTTGTTTGGAGAATTCCAATGTAGCATTTCATGTTTAAGAACTTTTGATTTTAGTTTTTTATATTTCTTTTTATTTAGATTTTTATTTATTTCAATCCATTTTTTATTTCCATCACAAACACAAAATGCTATTCCACTATCAATGTTTTTTATTTCTGGTTTCATATTGCTTTCAAAAAACTCCTTTTAGATGTTGCTAACCATAATCCCAATAGCATAGTGAAAACTATTCCTAAAACAGAACCTATTATTACATAATTTTTAATTCCTAATTCTTTATAAAATTCAAAGAAAGATGTTGAAAGTAGGAAAAAGGTGAATATGATGAAGAAAATTAAATCTCCAAAAAATAATGCCCTATTGAATTTCTTTTTATTTGCCATTATTCTTTATAAGTAATAGGGATATATAAAACTTTGGGTTTTTGAATTTTAGTTCAGTTTATAAAAACCATAATAATAAACTAAAAAATATCAGGAATGACAGCATAGATATAAAAAATCCTGTGTATGTTAATTTTAATTTTCTAAATACAAAGAAAATTATTCCTGCGATTATAAAAGAAGATATTAAAGCCACTGGTGTCACAGGATAAATTATTCCTTTTTGTTCTTTAACTTCTCCTGCTACTATTGATTGTCCTGTTGCTCCTGGAAGTTCAGACCATCTTATGAATATTGCTAATCTAGAAACTCTTGCTCTTACTGAAAGCTTGGAAAATCTTTGCTCTTGTCCAATTGTTCTAATTGCTAATAAGTTAAAAAAATACTCATCTCCTATAGATGAATTCTCAGGTGTTAAAACTTCAAAATTTCCTATGACTCTTTCTTCTACATTAGGGGAAACTGTGAATTTAGTCTGCTCAAAAGAAACATAATCGCATACATCTATGTCATGGCTTGACTTGTTTGTATTTTGAGTGTCACAGATTATTTCAACTTCAATTTCTTCTATTCCATCATTTAATAATAAGAACTGCTTTTGTCTTGTTTTTACAGAATCTCTTGCTAAAATCATATCCATTTGCTTTTGTAGATTTGTTGTTGTTATTGTGAAGTTAGTTGCTTCTATTGCTGTTACTCCCTGGATTATTGTTATTGATGTACCTCCTCCACCAGGTGCCCTTGATGCTGTTGAAACTGTGAAAGTGTCTGTTGTTGAGTTTTCATTACCTGCTTTGTCTTTTGCATAAACTGTTAAATTATAAGTTCCAAATGCTGTTACTGTTGCTGAAACGGGTTTATTACATGTGAAACTTACATTTTGATTTAAACCATCTATTGAACCTGTTGAATCATAAATTGAATATTTGCAGGTCATATTATAAGTATCTGAAGAATTTGAAGTAAATGTAAATGTTTGGGAACCTTCTGTTGGAGTTATTGTTGAAGAATTTATTTGAGGGAAAGTTATATCTGTTACAAAAGTTAAATTATTTAATGCCCATCCTCCTGTTCCAAAATTATCAAAACACTGGACATTCCATTGGTATGAATTTTCTGATAAATTCATTTCAGAAAAACTTATTGTTGTTGACTCTACTGGGTTTGATGTTGACTGGTTTAGTTCAAATGCCCCGCTAAAATCTCCATATAAAGAGCAGTTTGTTATATTATCAGCATTAGTATCTACTGTAAAATTAAATAGATGATTATATAAATTATTTATGTGGGTGTCGTTGGTTGGTGATAAAACAACTACTGGAGAAATTGTTCTTATTCCAAATGTAACTGATGTTGATTGAGTATTAGTTAAGTTGTCTTTAGCAAATACATATAAAGTATAATCTATATCCCCTCCTGGTAATGTAAATGTATCATTTCTACAAGAAACTAACGTCTCTGTTGATTTAACAGTTGAACCAGATGAATTTCTTATATAATACCAACACTCATCTAATCCAATTAAATTATCTGTTACTGTTAGATTAATAGCCATTGAATCATTATTTCCATAATTTTTAGCTACAGGGTTTAATAGAGTTATTGTAGGAGGTGTATCATCTAAAGTTATTGTTCTTGTTTCTGTTACATTATTATTATTAGCTATATCTCTTATACTTACATTGTAATCATAAATTCCATCTAATAGAGAAGTGAAGTTTATTGAAACATTTGAAGTCTGGTCTGTCATTGATTTTGTTGTTATATTTACTACACCATTTTTATTAAATAAAGTATAGGTTATATTTATAGGATTCACTTCTGTAACACTTGTTTCTATGTAGATAAAAGTTTTTGTTGTGTTAGTAGCATTTACTTTTGTATTTACAGTGTAGGAAATTAAAGGATATGTCCCATCTATTCTAAAAGTGTAATTAGTATTTGCAAATCTACCATTATTTACAGTATCATTACACCAAACACTCCAAAAATATACTCCATCTGAAATGTTCTTTATAGTATTGACTTGAACTCCTGAAGTTACTGAATCAAATGTATCATTTATCTGATAACTCCCTGATATATTTGTATAAAGATAGCATACAGAAATACCATTAGTGTCTGTTGCTGTGAAGTTAAAATAGTTTGTATTTGAATTTAATATTTTATTATCTAATGGCGAATCTAAAGTTATTGCTGGAGCAGTTAGTGAGACTGTAAAAGCATTTTTTACTTTATTTACATTATTTAGACTATCATTTACATATAAAGTTATATTATGATTTGCTTCTGATGTATCAAATGTTGAGTTTAAACAATTTGCTATTGTTGTATTAGCTCCATCATCAATATTGAACCAGCAAGTACTTACGCCAACTCCAGTATCATATGCTGTGTAGTTTACAGATATTAAAGTATTAAAACCAAATTCTTCTGCATCTGATGGTGTATATAGATTTATTGAAGGAGATGTTGTATCTATTTGAAAAGTTACCTCTGAAAAGTTTAAATTATTTAAACTATCATTAACATAAATAAAAACAGTTGATTGTCCTTCTGCCCATTTAGCAGTTGTAATATTTAAACTGCAAGATTGTGTGTAATTAGTTATTCCAGTGTCATTTGTCCACCAACAAGAGCTTAATCCCACAGAATCAAACACTGTGTAATTTATATTTAAAGTATTGTCAGTTGTATTTGTAGCATTAATCGGTGTTTTTATATAAATCTCTGGAACAGCTGAATCTATTGTAAATCTTACAAAATTACTTGCTATATTACTTGCAGAGTCATTTATCCAGATTGTTACATTATGAACATCATCACTCCAGACTAAATCAGTTATATTTGTTCCACAATTTGTTAGAGTTGTATTTGTATTATAAGTATCATTTGAATACCAGCAATTACTTGGATGCAATTCTGTAAAATTATATTTTATATCTAATGTATTATCTGAAGATGTAGATAGATTCAATGGTGAAACTATTGATAATGATGGATAAATTGTGTCTATTGTAAATGTTACTTCACTTTTATTAACATTATTTGCAGAGTCATTCACCCAGAGTATTATTGTATTTGAACCTTCTGACCAAGTTGGAGAAGTTATATTTGTTCCACAAGTTTGGGATGTATTTGTAACTCCATCATTACTTGAATACCAACAACTCCCTGAACTAACTGTATCATTTGTTGTATATTTTATATCTAATCCAGTATCAGATGAATTAGAACCATTAAGAGGGTTTTTTATATATAAATCAGGGTAACCTGTATCTATATTTAATGTCTTTGAAGTTATTACTTCTGAATTACCTAAAGTATCATTTGAGGCATATCTTATATAAGATGTTCCTTGAGTTGAAATTGTTACTCCAGAAGAAATATAAGTACTTGGAGTACAGGTATTTGTAGTATCTACACAATAAATAGGATAAGATAAAACATTTACTCCTGCTATTGCATCATAAGCAGTCAGTGTTACTTTAACATTGTTATTTGTCCAATCACCAAAAGTATAACTAGCACCATCTGGAGGTGAAGTTGCAGAAGGAGTTGTTGTTGGAGGTGTTTTATCTAATGTTAAATTATGAATAAAAGAATTTGCACATTCATTGTCTGAGTCACAAACTAAAACCTTCCAATTATATTTTCCATCTGATAAATTCGCTGTTATATTAATTGTTGTATCTAATTCTGGATATGTTATTGTTGTATTTAACACATTGTTTATATAAAGAGAAACATTATTTACATAATCATTATCATCAGAAATATTAAAAGTGAAATTTATTGGGACTGAAGTGTAGTTTGTGTTGTTTGCTAGGATAAGATTTGTAGTTGGAGGAGAATTTGAAGAGTAATTACTAAATGAAATATTTACTCGAATATTGTCCACATAACTAACAATGCCTAATATTTTCTCAATTCTCACTCTAAAATTTGCATTTGAAAAATCTGAACTACTCCAATTCCTTCCCCATTTATCAGTAGTCCCACCATAAATTTGAGTACTTTCAACAGTTGTGTATGTTTTTTGTTTATTTTGTGATGTATATGATGTACCACCATCCCAAGATATTTCTGATTCTATCACAGAACTCCCACTAATAAGCTCTTTTGCTTCTATTGATACCATTATCCCATAGATTTTTGATCCCGACTGTATATTCAAAGGAAAATTGTAATAATCTTGCATTCGAGTATTTGTATCTGTACTTGCATACTGATTGTTACTTAAATAAGCATTTGTTGGATTTACCCATTGATTATGATCTTCTCCTGTTGCAGTAGGGTCTTTCCATCCAGTTCCAAAAATACCACTCCCAATAAACAATCCACTGATATTTTTCATTTTCTCTGTACCATCACTTTTATTACCCCAAACTAATAAATCATAATTCCCTTGTCTTGGAAATGTTATTGTATTCTGACACGAGTTTGATTGTGAACAGAGTGTTGTATTTATAATACCATTGTTCCAACTATACCAAATTGTATCATTATATCCTGATTGAGTTGTATTTAATTCTAATGATAAGTTGTTTAGAGTTTCTTGATTGGTTGTCGGGAGGTTTACTATTAAATCGTTGTAAGTTATTTCTAGAGATATGTAATCCAATGCTATGTATCTAGAAAATCCTAAATCAAAATCCCAATCACCAAAAATTCCAAAATGAATATAACCTGAAGAATTTATATAATTAGATATATTATATGAAAAACTTGAAATGTTACAATTTCTACTAACATAATATGTTGAACCTATTGGACTTATACATTGATACCAATTACTTGCAGAATTATTGTATATAAAACCTCTTAACCATAGATCATCAAGATCTTCAGTTAATCCTACTATAGTCCAATTTATTTCAGTTATATCATTAGTATCTTCATCTGGGTTTGCTATAAAAATCCAACCACCACCATTATCAGGAGGATCATCTATATCATGAATAGCTCCACTGCTATCAATAGTTTGTAAATCGCCATAGATAATAGAATCCACTTCACCAAAAATAGCAGTCCCTGTATTTATTAAAGGTTCACTTGAATCTATATTAAGAGTTGTTGCAGTTCCCCAATTTATACCGCCTAAAACATCTGCAGTAGCCCATCCCACATCATCTCCATTTTCTGTAGCAATCATTTGATTACTTCTATAAGTAGCATTAAAATTATATTGAATTGAAGGATCGATATACTCCAACTTGCTTCCTACTTTTATAGCAGATATTTCAATCCAATTCTTATTCATTTCTACTGTTAAATTTTGATATTTTACTGCTTGATTAAAATTAATAGTCTGTTCATCACAAATTAATCTATATCCTTGAACTATACAATCTGTATTAGTTGTAGTTATATTATAACCAAATTTATCGGGTTGTTTATTTTTATTTTTGGTCATATTGTGAGTAAAATAATAGTTACCTTTATTGTCTTTTTTATCATTTTTAAACTCTAAATCGTCCTTTTTTGAATTATTTTTGTCTTTAAACTTCTCTTTTTTATCATTTTTAACATCATAAAATTCAAAAACAACTTTTTTATCATACCACTCTAATATCATTTCATTATCAGTCATAGTAAAATTAGTTATAGTTGTATATGGTAAATAAGTATCAGAATTCTCAGAAATCGGCATATTTACAGGTCCCATATATTGTATCTTTTTAAAACTGCCATCTGAAGTTTTATAAATATCACTTGTTGAAGAATCATGAGATATTAAAATGTCTTTTGATTTTTTTGATTTAACCCCCTCTCTTTGATAAAATAAGAAAATTGCAAATAACATAATGAATACTACTATCACTACTACAACTATCTTTAATTGAGATTTTTTGTTCATAAATGTTATAAGTAATGATATTATTTAATTGTTTGGTTTTTAGAAATTGTTGTCTTTGTCACTTGTATTATCTGTTTCTTCTTTAATATTATCTGAGGAATGTTTAACTCACAATCGATTTTAAGTCCACTTCCTTTAGGTGGTGGATACAAAATCGAAACATTTATATATTGATTATTCTTCATTTTCTTGTAAGGCAGGGACTGCCTGATATGCCTTTGGAGT
>Ga0180007_10003285_pt1 | contig 18161 bp, 23 predicted proteins | sample MM_PC_MetaG_FD_121122 | JGI IMG/M metagenome (GOLD analysis project Ga0180007, IMG submission 121122) | Groundwater microbial communities from the Aspo Hard Rock Laboratory (HRL) deep subsurface site, Sweden - MM_PC_MetaG | ecosystem: Environmental > Aquatic > Deep subsurface > Groundwater... | reverse complement strand
CAAAATTAGTTTCCACTCCGTTCCAACTAATTTTTCCCAAATTTTTTCTTCGAGGAAAGAATTTGTGGGTTGCCTCAAACTCTTTCAACTCTGAAGAAAAAACTTCTTTTAATTCCGATGTTAAACTCAATCACGCTTATTTCATAATTAAAAAAAATCGAAGAAGCGTGACTCTGCGGACGCAGTTTTACCCCACTTCGTAGGGTAAAAGAGCTTAACAGCGATTAATCGGTTCCTTCCTCACTCGCCAAGCTCGTTTCGTCATCCACCCGAATTCTCAGACACTTCGTGTCGAGAACTCCGATTAATCACGATGTTAGTTGCAATTATTTTCAAGGGCTAAAAAATAGAAGAGGGCAGTTTTCCTTATTTTTTTAAATGGGCGGGCTTTATAATCAATATCCAGAATAACTTTTGCTTAAAACCAAATTTCCCTTAGAATCTCTCAAGAATAAAGTGTCCCCACCATTATTCCAGATTGCTGCATAATCTCCTGATGTTCTTCCCCAATATAAAACAGAATTTGTATTTGTTCCTCTGCCAGTATATAGAGTGAATGTCGCTCCAGATTGGAATGTAAAAGATGGGATTGTATAAATATGGGAAGCAGTTTCATCTTTAATTGTCCAACTATCCATCCCAATTGAGTAAGAACATTTATTCCCAAAAGTTACATATTCATCATTCAGATTATAATTATCATTTCCAGCCGCATTGAAATGGAAATTTGTTATATAGATACATTTGTCTTGAATGTAATTTACTTCTTCAGATTTCCATAAACAACCTTCATTTTGTTTTGCTTCATTTTCTGCCTGTTCAAATTTGGAAGAATATTTTGTATTTGAGCCATATTCATATTTATGAGCAAGTCCCAACCTCACCATTTCAAGATTTACAAAAATACTATCAACATAAACATATCTTAATAATCTGCTATACTGGTCTTTGTCATCAACATCTTGCTCTAAAATTACTTCTTTTCCAAGAACAAATTCTTTTAATTTATCTGTTGCTTCTGATGAACAAGATTGTCCAGATTCAGGAGCATTCAATCCTATTAATCTAATAGTTTCTCCATTTGATAATTTGATTGTATCACCATCTGAAACAGAAGATACTGTTTTTGATTCTTCTTCGGATTCTGAGTCTTGTTCTTCTTGATTCTGCGAAGGAGGATAATAATTCTCATAAGTTCCTCTTCCTAAATCATCTTTGTATAAGTCTCTCATCATATCATCATACATCATATCGTTATACATATCATCCCTCATCTGATCTCTGTATAAGTCTCTCATCATATCATCTTCTAGTTGTTGTTGTAATTGGTCTTCATACATATCATCGTACATCATCTGGCGATACATAGAACGGCGATAAAAAGAATTACTAATAACACTTGTCATTATCATTAAAAATAAGATTATCCAAAACCAAGTCCACCAACTACTTCCTTTCTTGTCCATAGTTTAAAATGATAAGACTAAACTTATAAATATTACGTTTTAAAAAGCCCGCCCTTGATTATCTGTTATAAGAGCCTTCGGCTTTGAATGGAAAACTGCCCTTTGATTCTTGTTCTTGGTGTATCGCTTCGCTCTTTTGATGGAACGCCCTTGAAAATAACTCTTCGGGATTTTTTGCTTCGCAAAAATCGTTGCACTATCCCTCGGTCTCCGCTACGCTCCGACGCAACTAACAGGAATTTAACGGTTCCGAAACCTTGCAGGTTTCTCCAACCCAAATCGTTCGCTACGCTCACGACTTCGTTAAATTCCGATGTTATACGCAATTGAGAATGAGCCCTTATCGAAACTTTTATAATTCACATCTTAATATAAGTAATTATGATATGCATTATTGATTGTGGTACTTCATGGCTTCAAGAAATTAAAGATAACCTCTCTGATTCAGATTATAAATCCAAAGTAATTAAACTGGATGAAATTGAAAATTCTGATTTTAAATCATTTTCTGGAATTGTTATTTCCGGTGCTCCAACACTTTTAACACAAGTCAATCAACAAGAATATTTAGATAAATTCAGCTTTCTCAAATCAATTAAAATTCCTGTTTTAGGAATTTGTCTAGGTCATCAAATTCTAGGATTACTGCATGGTTCACAAATTAAAGCTGAAAAGATGATTGACAAAATGGAGCAAATTGAAATCCTGCAAGAAAATGATTTATTCAATGGAATACAAAATTTATCAGAATTCAGAGAAGAACACTCAGAATTTATTTCTTTACCAGAAGATTTTATTCATCTTGCAAAATCAGAATCTTGTGATAATGAATCAATGAAACATAAAAATAAAAATCTTTTTGGTGTTCAATTTCATCCAGAAGTTTCAGGAGATAATGGTAAACAATTATTTAATAATTTCTTGAAGCTGTGCTAATCGAAGTAACGGGCTCATTCTCAACTTCTCCCTTCGGTCGACCACGCTGCGCTCTCCTCCTTTCAGTCGTCGGGGCGTATAACAAGGCTTAGCCTGACGTTACCCAAAATAATTTTTAGGGGCTAGAAAGTAGAATGGGGCGGAATTTTATAACAATTCTGTAATTGCGCTTACTTCATTTATTTTAGCAAACTCAAATCTGCCGTTCTCAATATCAGCAACTCCGATTCCTTTTTTAGGATGGTTAGGATCTACATGAACAGCCTGTAATCCTGCCTTTAGGGGTGCTTCCACATCTTTTCCAAAATGATCACCCACATATACAACAGATCTTGGATTCTGAACACCATATAACTCAACTATCCTATGAAACCCTTCGGGTGAGGGCTTTTTATCTGTTACATTCTCAGCACATAATATCCTATAATTATCTCCTGTGTCCATATCAAATTGTCCTAATTGAAATCCTACCACATCAGCTACTTGTGCTACTGTATCATAAACTTCAGTTGTTAGAATTCCCAACCGATACCCTCTTTGTCTTAAAGTATCAAATGTTTTTTGTAATCTTGGATCTGCTCCCAGAATCGTATCAAATTTAATATGACTTAGCATTTGTTGCAAAAAACTGGATTCAGTTCCAAATTTATTTAAGAACACTTTTCCATTTGATCCATAGTGATTTACTAGTCCAGTATAATCACCTCTTATTTCATCTGGAATACTAGCTACTACATCAACCAAGGTTCCATCTTCAACTCTTTGACCATATTCATCAATAAGTCTTTGTGACACTTCTGATGGAACGGCACCTTGGGTTCTTAATCTTTGAAATGCTAAGAATCTAAAAAAATCATGAGCAGTTTGAACAGAACCATGACCTGGAGTATATTCAATATCTTTCCTATACAAAGTTCCATCTACATCAAACACAACTACTTCAATAGATCCTACATCAAATGGTATGATATCTGGCATTGTAAATATTGAATTTCATTGCCTATATAAATGTTTCGATTTATTATCACTTATTAGTAGTATCTAAATTAGTAAAATTCCGCCCCTTAATTTCTTTATTTGATTTATCGCATTCGCTCATTAGAAGACGCACCGATTTCTGACTCTGCGGACGCAGTTTTTACATACTTCGTATGCAAAAAGAATATAACAGGGCTTAAAGGGTTCATTCGTCGTTCGCCAAGCTCACTCCTCATTCTCCCAAATTTTTTGCTACGCAAAAAACTTCCCTTAAGCCCGATGTTAAATACAATAAAATTTCCATTTCTTTTTTTAAAAACGGGGGAGTTCGTGCTTCGCACATATTGTATTTTACTTCGTAAAATCTATTTATAGTAGAAAGGGGGAGTTCTAAAACTAAATGTGGAGTTCCTTATTTCTTATTCTTATGTTGAAGTTTCTTCTTTTTTTCTGGTTCAGAGATATAATTTTGCTTAGTTGATATTGGACGACCTAATTCCTTTTCGGTTTCTTTTCTTGCATTACCTGCTGCTTTACCGCCTCTTTTAGCTGCATGTTCAACTTCAGAATATCCTTGTGCATTTTCTTTTTGTGTTATTTCAGTTGAAACTCTTTCTCCGAGCATAGAAAAGATTAATTCTAAATCATCCATATGATCTCGTAAGTTCTCTTTTTTTAGTCCTTTGAGTTTTTTATATTCGCTTGGAATCATACCAAAAGTTGCTTTTGAAATTTCTGCTGTGAGAATGGCATAATCTCTTTCTTCTTGTACCCCTCTTTTATTCCACTCATCTGTAAGCTCATCTCTTATTGCAATTCCTCTAACTCGCTTTTCAATCCAGTCATCAGAATAACCTTTTGATTTGTATAACTCTTTCATTCGTTTCTGAGCAAGTTCAGGATTATCTATTTCTTGAACTCTATCATACCCTACTTGAGCTAACCATTGTTTGAAAGGTTCTGCATTAGGAGATGGAATTGATTGAATAATTCTAAACATGTTTTTTGTATTTGCACAGTCTGTAAGCCTTAATTTACCATCATCTGCCTTTAATTTCAACTGTCCGATTTTTTCGGACGGTTCAAAACCTTCATCTTGCAACTTATTTTTTAAATCAGCCCAATATTTTCTAGTCCTATCTGTTTGTGCTAAAGCTCCAACAATATCAACTACTGAAAACCACCACTCATCATTAAACCAAGTTCTTCGGATTTTCTTGCCTTGAAATACAACTAATGCTTTATCTGAGGGATTCATTTTTGACCTTCTTTTATCATCTGAATTAATACAATAATGAGTAAATGACCTTTCGCAATTGGATGAATTGCTTGATTAAAACTCGTTTCCATTACACTATTAAAATCGTGTGCCATCATATTTCTAAAATGTTTTAATTCCATCATTTGAATAAAATAATCATTAGGTATCTTATATTTTCCTGTACAATACATGATAAGATAATGTAAATCAAAATTGCTTACTTTATTAATAATTATTTGATCAGTTTCTTTTATTTGTACTAAACGAATTAACAAGTCATGTAAATGTGATGTTAAGATCATAATACTTCCTGAAATTTTTGGGATTGTCCATTGTTGATTATTATTAATTAAATCTGAATAAAAATCTAGTATTTCTTGCTCTGATTTACCAATAAGATAATCTGAAAAATTAATGATAATGTCCTGTTTTATTCTATCAGGGATTAAATTATATAACTTATCGTATTCGTTTTGACCAATTAATCCAATCAACTTTTCTTTATGACTCATTTTATTGGATGCACCCTTTCATCTCTACATGAATACATTTTTTGGAAGCAGTATCATAAGAATCAGCTGTGCATTTGTTCCTATCATTACAATCTGGGCAATCAGATGATTTTCCGTATTCTCCTGCTTCACAAATTCCATTTCCGTTACAATTTAGTTTTATAGTATTCATACATTTAAAACCAGTCTCAACACTGCAAAAATCGTTAGTACATTGGTTGTTATCATCACAAGATTTAGGACATTCTGGAATAATAATATTGATTAAAACAAACAGTATGATTATTCCACCTATAAAAATAGCTTTTTTCCACCAATTAAACTCGAAATGCTTTAACTTCTTATTTTTCTTTTTATACCAATTAAATGCTTTATCAAAAAATGGTGTAATAATAAACCCTACTAAAACAAGAGGGACTAAATTAATTTTATTATTAATTAAGAAGTAAATACCCAATCCTAAAAAGATAATTATTTCAACTACCCATACTGCGATTTTTTTATCTTTTTCAGTTCTTTCTTTTTTGGCTTCACAATGAGTATGATGTTTATCCAATGCCTCTTCTTCAATTAATTTTTTATCTTCTTTTGTTAATTTCATCTTCTCTCTAACCAAATAATTATTTTGACCTTTATAAATATGACGAAAAATAAACGGCGGAAAACCCCCAGAATTAAAATATAGACACGACGACTTTGAGTTTTCCCTTCGGGACGTTACACTAAAACTCAATCCCTAGAGGGAGAATATAACAGCGATTAAGAGATTCCGAAGTCTTGCAGACTTCTCCATCCAAATTCGGTTTTGTGGGTTGCCTCAAAACCGAACTTCTCTTAATCGCGACGTTAGTTTCAATAATTTTTAGGGCTTAAATTTAGAAGAGGGCACTTTCCTTAATCTAGATGCATTAATGGAATTAAATCTCCTTTTCCCATATTCTTTAAAGTATCTTCACATCTAATAGGCTTCTTTTTTGGATGGTCTAAAAGAACTAATTTTCTTTTCCTAATCCCAAGCTTATTTTTCTTGAATTCATTAATATCAATAGGAATAACATCTTTTTTTGCATTTTTTTCAAAAGTCTCTTCATCAGGAATATTATTAATTAAATCTGTCATCTTTCTATCTTCAAGTTTTGTTTTGTTTAACCAAATATGATTTCCCACTTCTGTATCCTGAACTTCCAGATTGAATTTTTCTTTTAATACTTTAAAAAATTCAAACGTTTGATTAATAACTGATGGCGGACTTATTACAGAAAATCTAACATGAATATCTTTAACTGATTTCTCATTTGGTGGTACCAATAAATGTATTTCCGTTATTCCTTTTTCAGAAGCTAACTCATAAAAACCTTCTCTATATTTTGAAATTAATCCCCCTCTTCTTTTAAGAGTTTTAAATCCATAATTCTTTAGAAAATAATGTAATATATTAGCATCCACTGGCTTCTGAAATTTTATTCTGAATAAATAAGCTTCCAACCCCATCCTATAGATTATAAATACTAGTAAATATATAAATGTAATGATAAGGAAAGTGCCCTTTAATGTTTTCCCTTTATTGCACTTCGTGCTATATTGGGTCACCCCTAACAAAATTTATATAAAGTATCGAAAATCTTCATTTACTATGGAATACTTTGATGTTGTAAATGAAAATGATGAAGTTATAGGAAAAGCATCGCGAGATGAAGTTCATCAGAAAAAATTAATTCATAGAGCAGTTACTATTTTCGTATTCAATTCTAAAAACCAATTATTCATGATTCAAAGAAGCAGAAATAAAAAATTAAATCCTTTAAAATGGCAAGGGTCTGCTTCAGGATATGTTGAATCAGGTGAATCATATGAACTATCTGCTAAAAGAGAATTGAAAGAAGAATTAAATATTAATGCAGAACCTAAATTTGAATTTGATGTAAAGACTTTTTCTGATGAACAAAAAGAATTTTTTAAATTATTTTCAGTAAAAACTAATGATCCAATTACAGTTAATGATGAAATTGAACAATCAAAGTTTATGTCTATTGATGATATCAAAGTCATGATTGAAAATAATTCTTCTCAATTTCGAGATGCTTTTTTAATGATGTTTAATCGATACTTTTCTTAACGGGGTGACCTGCGTCATACTGTGCCTACGCTTCGCTTCGGCTTTTTTTCTTGCAGAAAAAACGTATAACAAGGATTTAGAGATTTCGCCTTGCAGGCTCCATCCAAATTTTTGCTTCACAAAAACTTCGCAAAATCCCCATGTTAGTCGCAATAGTTTTTAAGGGCTTAGAAAAAATAGAATGGGGCTTTGGGCTCTATCCATATATGATATCATGATGATCATAGTCTTCAAAAGAAACAATCATATTTTCGTGATCCATTACAAATATTAAAACAAAATGACCTATATGGACCCTTAAGATACCTTTCATATCATGATGTAGAAACTTGTAACTATGTTCTGGATTCTCTAAAATAGAGTTCATCTTGTTACGAACCTTAGAATAATGGGCAGGATCCTTCTTTCTAAGTTTAGCTAACTTTTTAGTGATCTCTTCGCTATAGGAATCAGCATACATTTATGCTACCTCTTTCTCGAACTCATTTCTAGAAAGATGTTTTCCTTTCATAATTTTAGTTAATTTAATTTTATATTCTGGTCTTAACTCAGGTTCAAGAGCACTTTGTTCGTATTCGTTAACTACTAGACTTATAGCTTCAGATTTATCTCTGAGTCCAAACTTTGCTTTCACAATATTTAACACTCGATTGGTGTTTTCCTCAATATTTATTACAGCTTGTACCATATTACATCACATATATAAGTATATATGTCTCATATATAAATGTTTCTTTTCTCAGGACCCAAAGCCCCTACATTCTTTAATCTAATGTATAGCATTCGCTCAATAACGCCCCTAAAAACAACTTCCCTCCCCATAACAAGTATGGGTCGGTACGACTAGGCTTAAAAGATTCCAAAAATTGGGACCCTCCTCTAAAGGGTCCCTCCCAATTTTTTCCATCCAAATTTTTTCTTCGAGGGTCTCGGCTGTGGGATACCTCAGCCTCGCCCATCTCTGAAGAAAAAACTTCCCTTAAGCCCGATGTTAGTTTCGATTGAGAAAAATCCTATCTTGCGTAAGGGAAAAAGGGGGACACTGGTTTTACAGACATCTCTTTCAATCCGGGAAGTATATTAAGTGGATCTACTAAATCATTAAAAAATGGATACGATTCATTTTGAACTTTAGCATTTCCTAATTCTAAGTGCAGATGTGTTGGCAGACTCATAGCTTCAACTGATGTATCATATAATGTTGCCAATACTTGACCTTTTCTAACTTCATCTCCAATATTCACTTGTGGAACAACGTGAACATAACCAGAGACCAAACCTAATTCATTATGTTGTACTATCAAATATGTTTCGTATTCTGAAAATCTTCCATTATTTCTAATAATTGATTTCACAACACCATCTGCAACCGCCCTTACAGGAGTATCTGAATGTAATCTAAAATGCTCAACTTGTTCTTCATCAAGATGAGAAACAAAATCATGCCCTAAATGACTTTCATCATGTCTTCCAGAATTATGATACTTCTTGAAACCACCATACATAACCCATTTTGTAAAACCTTTAACATCCTCTGGAAATATGGGATGACCGATATCTAATGAGGGCATCCATCTCTCTGCTGTTACAATATCATTTATATTTGACATATAAGACTCAAAAATACCTTTGTTTATAAATCTTTCTAAAATATTACTACTCGCAAGAGACTATTAGGTGTCCCTCTTCCCATATATGAGATAATCAATTAGGCTTCGCCCTTTAAGGCGGATTTTTCTCAACTCTGATTTTTTGCCTTCGGCATCGTTGCACTAAAAATCAGGTCTTCCCTTTGGTCAGACGAAACTAACAGGAATTTAACGGTTCCGAAACCTTGCAGGTTTCTCCACCCAAATCGCCTTCGGCGACTTCGTTTAATTCCGATGTTAAACTCAACAAATTTGGAATCCTAACAACTAGAAAGGGGCTTTGACGTTTTAGCGTTAATTTCGCTCGTGATTATACCATTCTCTAAATAGATGCACAAAGACATTAATCATTTGTTCTGAAACTTTTCTTTTTCTTAATTTTTGTATACTTTCTCGGACTAATTCAACAAATTCAGGTCTGTTTGCAAATTCAAAATCGATATCTGGATGATATTCTGGAAACATTCCGTTAGCGACTCCTTCATGAACCTTGTCCTCCACTACATTGAAAACAGTCATTGCCCACTCATAAGTTATTCCTTCATTAATCTCATTAGAGAATATTTTACTTATGCCTTTCTGCATTTTTTTAAGAAGTCTTTTTTCTCTCTCATCCATAGTTCTGATGATGTGTTCTCCTTTGATGAGTGCTAAGAACAAGTTATGGAAAGTTTCAATTTTTTCTATTTTATTCAATAATTTGATTTCCAATTCTAATTGTGATTTAAGATGAGATATTAATTTTTCAGTGTCTTTTGACCCTGTTTGCAGTTTCAGAACTATGTGAATTTGGGATTTTAAAATTGAGTGTAACTGATGTAATAATCTATAAACATATTCATACTTTGTTTCTGCACATCCTAAACATTGTTCCAATTTATGCACTCTTTTTACTTTTTGAGAATGTTCTATTGCTTCTAAATCCGAGATTATTTCCGATTCCTCTTTTTCTTCTCTAGAAATATCTATTAATTCTAGCTCTAATAATTTTTTTAATTCTTGCAGATTGGTTTGAAAATTATTGTCTAATTGTAATTTCTCAAAAATCTCCTTCTTTTTAGAAATAGTAATAAGATAATGTTTCCAATGTTTAATAATAAATTCTTCATCTGCGTCTATTTCTTTTGCAATAGATTCTATTGAACCAAAAAGATGATTTAATAATTCCATACAATTGAAAAGATGCTCTACATTAATAAATATTTGTTTTTACGAACGCCAAAGCCCCTATATTCTGTGTCTTAATGTATCGCTGTCGCTCATTAGATAGACGGATTCCAAATTTACTTTTCGGACGAAATTTCACCCAACTTCGCAGGGTGAAAGAGCATAACAGGAATTTAACGAGAAATTCGGTCGCTTACGCTAAAACGCCAAGCGTTTTCCCAAATTTCTCCAAATTTTTTCTCATCTCTCAAAATCCTCGCATCTCTAAAAAATGTAGGGTTGCCTCATTTTTCAAGGCTTCAGATTTTGGAGGAGGAAAAACTTCTTTTAATTCCGATGTTAGTTGTAATTGTAAATTCTCTCAAAAAAGATATTAGGAAAAGGGGCACAAAAGAATAAATTAATAAGTAGATATAAATCATTATTAATTATGATTGAACCAATTGAAATTCGAGCACATCATTTACTTTGCATTCCAAGATTTTATCGTGGTGGATATGATGAAGAATTTGCACATAATATGAAAGAAATTTGCATGTATATTAGAAAACATCCAAATACTAAAATAAAAGTTCTTGTTGGTAAATTGGATAATTTTTGTCATAAATGCCCACACGAATTTCAAGATGGTTGTGTTCAATCCAAAAAAATTGGAAAGTGGGTTGTTTCTCAAGATGAAAAAGTTGCCAATTTTTTGAATATTAAACCAAATTCAATTTTTAGTGCAAAAGAAATTTTTAATTTATCTTTAGAAAAAATAAATGAAGATACAATTAAATCTGTTTGTAAAGGATGTATTTTTCTTTCCAATTGTGTCAAAGTAGGAGTTAATAATTCATTCAAAAAAGAATTGAACAAAAATTAAAGTGCCCCTTTCTATTCTTATGAATCAAGAATTTACAACTGTCCCTTCGGTCGGTCGACTTGCAGTCTCCCCAACTAACAGGAATTTCCGATGTTATATACAATTGAGTTTGAGAGGCTTAAAAAAATAGAATGACTTAAAACTTTAGAAACATTTATTAAATATCATTAATAATGATAATATTATGAGTGAAAAACTAGAAATTTATGATTTAAATTCAGAATTAATTACAATTGAAGATAGAAAGAAATTTTATTCTGAAATTAAAACTGAGTTTAAAGAAACTGGTAAAATATCCAAAAAAGTTAAAGCAATTAGATTAATTTTAATGAATTCTTCAGGACGTATTTATTTACAAAAAAGAAGTAAAATGAAAACTGAAAATGCTGGAAAATATGATAAAACTGTTGGAGGTCATGTATCAGCAGGAGACAGTTTTAATATGACTGTAATAAGAGAATGTGCTGAAGAATTAGGTTTTCCTGCAACAGTTTTAGAACCTGAAGAATTTGAAAAAGCAGCAAAAGTTACTAATTTAGATGTTATTGGACTATTTAAAAAAATTGAATATTTACCAAACTTCCTATCAAAAAGAATATCAAATAATAATTCAGAATTTATCCAACCATACATGACTTCCATATATTTTGAATATTATAATGGACCCATTAAATTTGTTGATGGTGAAAGTTCAGGTATTGAAGTATTTTCTTTAGAAGAATTAAAAGAAGATATAAAAGAAAATCCTGACAAATTTACAGAAGATATAAAATTTATGATACAAAAATATGAAAAATTTCTAGTTCCTATTAAATAAAGTTTTAAGCCTTAATTCATGTTCTTAACGTATCGCTTTGCTCATTAAATAGAACGCCTCTCAAACTCAACTGAGCCTTCGGCTTTTTTTCTTGCAGAAAAAACGTATAACAGCGATTAAGAGATTTCGAAGTCTTACAGACTTCTCCATCCAAATTCGGTTTTGTGGGTTGCCTCAAAACCGAACTTCTCTTAATCGCGATGTTAAACTCAATCACACTAAATTAAAATTGAAAAAATAAAACGAGCGTGACTTTGCGGACGCAATTTTCCCAATACTTCGTATGGGAAAAAAGCTTAACAGCGATCGCGATGTTATGTTCAATTGCGTCGTGATTATTTCGTTAAAACGGAAAAGTAGACGCAACTCTTCGAAAACCATTAAATGGTTTTCTCGCCGAACCCCCACTTATCATAGGGGATTCGGGAACATAACTCAATAAAAAATCGGCTAAATAGTGATAAGGTAAAAACAAAAACCACAATATTTAAATACTACTTCTAAGTTACAATCACATTATGGATGCACTTGAAAGGGTTTTAAAAAAAGATTTTCCAGAGTTATCTGTAGATGTTCCTTCAATTCCAGAAACGAGTGATATTAAACCAGATGAACTTTCAAAAGTGCTTCAATATATTAAGAAAAATAAATTAGTTCAAGATTCTACAAGTTTACTTGCAAGCACTGAACCAATGAGAAGTTCAGTTTCTTATCCAATTATTTTTCCTAATCAAGAAAGAGATATAAATTTTAGAGTAGATTGGATTCACGCATCCATGGTTTATGTTGGATACATTCAATCACTAAACCATGTTGGAGATAATAATGTTCAGGTAAAATTATATGGTATGCGATTAGAATAATTTTTTTTGCTCTTAATTCTTTAAACTGATGGTGCTTCGCACTTGATACGCCGATTTTTTTACTTTGAATTTTTCCTCCGCTTCGCTACGGAACGTTACACTAAAATTCAATCCCTATCGGGAGAGTTTAACAGGAATTCCGATGTTATATACAATTGAAAGAAAGACCCTTAGTGAATTATTCCCCTAACTTTATCATAGTACAAATACCCACTATGACTGAAAGAATATTTTAAAACTAATTTATCTTTTATTAATCTTCCTCTAACTCCAACAATATGTGCGTACCCAGAATGACTATAATTAAAATTTAAATGAACCCTTTCATCATGCACTGTTCCATGTACTTTTGTGTAATGAGCATATCCGGAATGACTATAACCAAATCTCAAATCGATAGTATTACCAATACCACCTACAATTTCAGTGTAATGAGCATATCCGGAATGACTGAAATCAAAAGTTAGGTGAACTTGCCCTTGGTTTATCCTTCCACGACAACCAGTATAGTGTGCATATCCGGAATGACTATAACTTAATTTTAGATCGATGGCTCCATTTTCTACTACACCAACTAATTCAGTGTAATGAGCATATCCGGAATGACTGAAATCAAAAGTTAGGTGAACTTGCCCTTGGTTTATCCTTCCACGACAACCAGTATAGTGTGCATAACCTCTATGACTGTAAGTAAATTCCAAATTAATTTCAGATGTCCATCTTGTTATAAGACTTATAATGGATGGTAAAAGTCCTTCCAACAAAAAATTATTTTCATCTACTCCCATAAATTAATTGATAATACTTTTAGTATTTAAAATATTCTAAAATATGTCTTAAACTGGGGTCTTTCTTTCGACTTTTCGGACGAAATTTTCCCACACTGCGTATGGGAAAAGTAACTAACAGCAATCCCCGATGTTAGTTGCAATATTACTCGAGCTGGTACAAGATTGAAAATATTTATAAAACTTAAAAAACAACCACGCTTTGGTGATATGTTATGAATAAAACTTTTGAATCAAAAAAAAGGAGCCTTTAAAAATCAATTACATACAGAATTATTTGTATTATTTCATTGTTGACTGTAACATTGTTACTCACCAAAAACATTAGTCAATCGATATCTATCACGGTAATTTTTCAAACAATACAGACAGTACTCTATTATATTCATGAAAGAATTTGGGCACAATACCTACCACCCAAAAAATCTTTTATTTAGTAAGTACCAGAAAACCTCTGAAGTCATTCATATACATCTTTTCTATGATCAAAACAATTGATGATAATAGACTCTTTTTCTATCCGATATATAATCCTAAATGGAACAATCCTAATAGTCCTATGCCCTTTCAGATTATATCTTAATGGTTTTCCTGATTCAGGAACAGGCTCTAACTTCTTAAGTTGTTTGATAATCTTTAATCTTGTATCCTTAATTCTTATCTTCTTGAATTCCTTTTTGAATTCTTCTGAGAATATTATTCGCATTTTATCCCATTAACAAATCATCAATCTCTTCATCGCTTATTTTAGTATCTACTTTAATGAACTTCCCATCCTTAATTTCATCTTCACTTCTTTTTATTTTGTCTATCAACAACATATCACTTCTAAGAGATTCTTTTTTTATCTGTTTTAGTAATATATTTCCATCTTCATTAAATACCAAAAACTGGGTTGCTGGTTTTATACCTGCGTCTCTTCTGACTTCAGAAGGAATTACAACTTGTCCGTTTCGAGATATTTTAGTTAGAGCTACTTCCACTTTATATCACCTACAATGTATTTTAATGTTAAAACACATTGTATATATAAATATTTTGGTTTTCTGGGGTTTAAATCTATTATTTTTGGGCAGTAATCGCCTTAATTGTAATACTTCACATATTAATTTAATTAAGTCAGAGAAAATAATAATTTATTTACCAAAGTCAATAGGTGGTTTTTCTTTTATTAATAAATGTTCCAGCTCATCATCTACTTGTCTTATCTGAATGGACTCATCAAACAGATTAAAATGCAAAAAATCATCAAACTTATTTCCTAACTCTTCAAGGCAATTATCAGTGTTCATCCAATCCATGTAATCAAAACAAGATATATCAACTGGATTGGAATACATTCTCAAACTAAGGTTGCCATTCCTAACAAAAACCGGAAAATAAGACAAAGCAAGCTCTCTTACTGATTTAAATATTGGATCCCTCCATTTAAGAGCATAAGTACGAGAATAACTCATAGCTCCAAAAAGACCATTTCTCTGAAAAGGAGCAATAAAATGAAAATCATCGTTTAACGCAACGAGTTCCAATAAAAAAGGTGTTTGCTCATTTAGTCTTTGAGCTGCAGCAGCAAGTAAAGAGCCCTCCAAACAATGAGCTGTTCTTTCGTTTTCAGGAAGCCTTAATAATCGACCGGGAGATTTGCACATATAAGGATTGGAATAATTATAACTTAAAGTATCTAAATAATCCTGAATTTTTTCCGGCGAATTTAATTTTTTCAAAAAACGTAACTCTTCTCTAGCCATAGAATAATTCTGCATTAATAATCAAAGATATAATTAATATTTAAATATTAATGGTTTTAAAAGCTAGCATTTCTATACTGTATAATCAAAAATATAAATAAGCTTGCTTACCAGTTAATCACATCGAACACAAGCAAATGACATATATTAAAAAATCAAGAAATCCGCTCGAGTATACTTTTTTTGTAATCAACAAATAATTTGATTACACAACTAAAAATATTAGAAACTTATTTAAGCAAATGATTATTAAATTGTTTTATGAAACTAAAAAAAGTGATGTTAAGCCTTGGAGTTGGCATACTTGCAGCTTTATTCATCGGCTTCTTCATAGACGCGATATACCCATCCATTGAATATAATGATTACTGCAAAGATCAATTTGAGATGCTACAGCCATTCGCTAAAAATCAAGAGTTGTGTAACTACACTTACAACCAAACTTTCAGAACAAATTGTGTTAATAAAGAAGGAATGATCAAACAAGAATATAATTCAAATGGATGCGTTACAAATGAATTGTGTGATTTTTGTGGCAAAGAATTTCGGGACGATAATGAAAAATACAACAGAAATTTGTTTTACATAACTGCACCTATTGGTCTACTACTAATACTTCTAGGACTTTATTTACCTTTAAGCATTGATGCAATCGCAAGTGGATTTTTATTAAGTGGAACACTCACCATGATTCAAATTACCATGAGAGTTTTTGGTGATTTAAGTAAATGGCCAAGAGTAATTATTCTAGGTCTTGAGCTGATTCTTGTAGTCTGGATTGGACTAAAAAAAGTCAAAGAAGACAATTACAAAAAAAGAAAAAAATAACCTTTTATTTTTCAAATTCTTTAATCTTATAAAAAACCTACACTGGACACTGGACATTTTGCCGCGAGGTATTTAAAGAACTAAAAAAATATACTTGTTGTTGCTTAAAATAAAAGCAAACTCTCCCCCTCTTGAGGCACCAAGCCTCACCAATTGAGGGAATGAAATAAAACGCGAAAAGCAAATGGAGGTGCATGAAAATGCAAAACAAAGAAATAAAGACAGATGGAAAAAAACTGCCTGAAAAAAAGATTAGAGCAGGCGCAATTGTAGCAACGATTTGGGGCAATGAAGCCTTGAATAAAGATGGTGAAAAAATCACCTACAAAACTGTTTCTTTTGAAAGAACGTACAAAGACAAAGAAGATGCTTGGCAAACAACCAATTCTCTAAGAATCAACGACTTACCAAAAGCAGTACTTGTACTGTCAAAAGCCTATGAAGATTTAGCTTTGTCAGATAAATCAGAAAGGGAATGAAACAAACTTCTTAATTTTTTTTTTATTTTTTTCAAAGATAACGAATATATTGCGAAAAAAATACCCAAAAGTTTATTAATCAAAAAATAGTCAAAAATAATAAAAGGTGAAACTATGAGTGAAGATAAAAAAAAAATAAAAAAAGATATATATTCATTACCTGGTGTTGGAGCAGCAACAGCAGAAAAATTAATGTCTGTAGGATTTGATAACTTACTAAGCATGGCAGTTGCAAGTCCTGGAGAAATCATTGACGCAACAGGAATTTCAGAAAGTGCGGCCAGAAAAATGATACAAGGTGCAAGAGATACACTAGAAATGGGCTTTCAAACAGGAACAGATATCTTGAAAAAAAGAGAAAGCATAATAAAATTAAAATTAGGAAGTGAAAATTTTAATCAACTATTAGATGGTGGTTTTGAAACAGGCGCAATAACTGAATGTTTTGGAGCTTACGGAAGTTCAAAAACACAAATCGCACACTCACTGGCAGTTAACTGTCAAATAGACGATGAAACTGCTGTTGCAGTATATATTGATACTGAAAACACATTCAGACCTGAAAGAATTCAACAAATGGCAAAAGGTTCAGGACTAGACCCTGAAAAAGTATTAAAAAATATCAGAGTCGCAAGAGCTTTTAATTCTGATCATCAAATGCTTTTAACAGAAAAAGCAGAAGAATTAATAAAACAAGGTGTGAATGTAAGATTATTAATAGTTGATTCATTAACTGCACACTTTAGAGCAGAATTTATTGGTCGAGGAACACTTGCTGAAAGACAACAAAAACTAAACAAGCACATGCATACATTATCAAAAATTGCAGACACATACAATGTTTGTGTATACGTCACAAATCAGGTTATGTCAAAACCAGACCAGTTCTTTGGAGACCCAACAGAAGCAATAGGTGGTCATGTTGTTGCACACAACAGCACATTCAGACTTTATTTAAGAAGAGGAAAAAAAGGAACTAGAGTTGCAAAACTTGTTGATGCACCAAACCTTCCTGATGCTGAAATAATTTTTATTGTTGCAGAAGAGGGTCTTTTAGACCCATAAATGTTTTTTATTCTATTTTTTCAAAAAACTTTATAAAGAAACATCTTTTAAATACAACAGAATAATTCTTCTAAAAGAAGAATTATAAATAGTAGGTGAAATAGATATGTACGGAAATTTTAACGATGGCCAAAGAGGCCGAGGATTTGCCCCAGTAAATGAAGGGGAAGAGTATGATGTAAAGATAGAAGCTGTAGGGGAAAAAGGCGATGGAATCGCAAGAGTTAAAGGCTTCGTATTATTTGTCCCAAATACAAAAGAAGGGGATGAAATAAGAGTCAAAGTGACAAAAGTTTTAAGAAAAGTCGGCTTTGCAGAAATGGTTGGTAAAGGCAGAAAAGAAGAAGAAAAAGAAGAGCCACAAGAAGAAGAGCCAGCTGAAGAAGAAAAAATCGATTATGATGAAGATAGTGCTTCTGAAGATTTTGGTGAAGACGAAGAAGCAGATGAATCTGTTGAAGACGACTCTGAAGAAGAAATTAAAGAATAATAAAAATACTTTTTTATTTTTTTTTATTTTACAGGCGTTGCGTGGAAACTAATTTTTTCTAATTAGAACATATACTTTTTTACCTAGAAATTTTTTTGGTGCATCAATTTTGGCTCCAGTTCCATATTTAGTT
>Ga0180007_10003284_pt1 | contig 18167 bp, 18 predicted proteins | sample MM_PC_MetaG_FD_121122 | JGI IMG/M metagenome (GOLD analysis project Ga0180007, IMG submission 121122) | Groundwater microbial communities from the Aspo Hard Rock Laboratory (HRL) deep subsurface site, Sweden - MM_PC_MetaG | ecosystem: Environmental > Aquatic > Deep subsurface > Groundwater... | reverse complement strand
TCGTTAGCGGTCTCGTGGTGATAGCTGTCCCTATCCCAACAGCTTCGCACGTCAAATATGCAGTTTGAGTCTGCGCTTCCATTGTTCCGTTCCTGTTTGATTCTCTGTCACTCGTTCACTGCTACGGACCCGGGAGAGTGGATTCCGGTGTGCAATCAGCAAGGCGTTGGTGCGCGCAAGCTGCGTTGGCTTACACCTCGACCTAGTGAGAGTGACTCGTGATCAATCCTCGATGAAATGTGCGCAGTAACTCAATGACCAGAGCAATCAGTGCAATCGGGATGACGATTGACGGGATGATTTCTGATCCAGGGTTCCCGGGTCGCGGCTGGGCAAGCATGTAGAAGAAGTCAACCGCAGGAACGAAGAGGACGAGTGTAATCCCGCTGAGGACTAACCACTCGATGAGCCGAGAGATCCTCGTGGCCCTGCGAATCGCGTTGAGAAAAAGGATGAGGCTTCCGACGAGCGATGGCCATACGAACAGGAAGCTTGCGCCAGGGGCTGCCGAGGCGCTCACCAGTCCGAGGGTCCAGAAGACGAGGAGGACTCCCATAGCATCCTGGCTGGGCTCGATGTAACGTTTGAAGAGATGCGCGACCGCAAATCCCAATAGTGCAGTCACAGTGGCGAAGGCCGCGAGATACGTGTAGCTCTCGATGATTCCCATCATCGATCGAGCACGAGCAAGAACCATCCAGATAAGCCCAACCATGAGCGCCGCACCAACAAGGACACCGATCGTCAGTGCGCTGCGCAGCAACGCACGGAGTACATGGCGTTGTCGACAGCCGACAGTGACGATGAGGATGGCTGCGATGGCGAGGAGCGGAATCGACCACGAGGTAGGATATCGGATGCTTACGAACCGGGCGACCGTGAAAAAGATGCCCTCTGCATCACCGTGATCGACACCAAGATCGAGATTCCCGACGCTTCGCACAAGAGCCAACGCGTTCGTGCCATGCTGATAAAGGCTTCGTTTGCTGACAATGTCCGGCGTGTCTGACATTGTGTGGTAGATGGGTGAGCCGATCATGTAGGCAACCTCGATGCCTGGAACTCCCAGGTCGCGGAACGTCGCAAAATCGGTATTCGATCCGCCGATGAGCTCTGTGAGAGCCGTTACGAAAGAGTAGGCGGCTGGATGCGGAACCGACTGTGCGTGGAGCGTGCTGATCCATCGCGTCGATCCATTCATCTCGACCAGCATCGCAGTGCCCGTCGATCCAAGTGCTTCCAAGTTGATGACGAAGCGGATGTCTGCAGCCCACGGGTGCTCGGTGACGAATGCGGTCGATCCGTAGCGGGGAGCCGGCTCCTCTCCGTCTGTGAACAGGAGGATCACGTCGTTACGTAGCGGTGCGCCCGTCACAAGTGCGCGTGCAACGTCAAGCAGTATCGCAACGGCTGAAGTGTTATCGTTCGCACCCAGGGTTTCCGGAACTGTGTCATGATGCCCCATGAGGAGTACGGCTCCAGTTGGGTTGGTCCCCGGAATACGCACCATCACATTGACGACATCGATAAGCTCTCCGGCACGGCTGTAATAATTGCGAACGCGGATGGATTGCAGCTGAGGGCTGAGACCTTGCTCACTGAGTTCTTGAACGATTATGTCGCGCCCGTTCGCATTGCCAGGGGATCCCATGGGGCGCGGCGTCTGAGCAAGGACCTCGATGTGTTCGAACGCGCGTTCCACTGAGAAATCTTCATCGCGGGCTTCACCCGGTGCGGGCGGGACAAGCGGAAGAATGGCGACGAGTCCGAGCGCAATGATAATGATCCATGTGATCATGGTGATCATCTTGTTCGTGCGGACTTGATCGATCATGAAGGCTCCTTGTCTGCATTAGTATGCCGATTCGCTCACATGGGGCAAGCACTTCAGCGGGGGCGGAGCCCAGTGTCTCTGGGCTCCGCAAGGCTCTCTATTGTGGAACCAGATTGATACCAGGACGAAGTTCCTTGACATAAGTATGATTCGCCTGGACCGACTGCATTCCAACTCGCTCGTAAAGCGCAGGTGCACCGGTCTTGTTTCCCGTATCAACAGTGAGTAGCGCGCCTTTGACTCCGCGACTTGCAAGCTTGCTGAACGCGAGCGACAGCATGGCTTGGCCGATACCGCGTCGCCTCCAGGCTGGCAGCACGCCAACATCGTTGATTTCCCCTCGTGTCGAATCTCCTCTTGCCCCCTCATGGCAAACGCACAGCCCGACTATCGCATTGTCTTCGGTTTTGTCTATTGCCAAGAACCAGAGAGACAGATCGAATCTATCCTCTTTCATGAGGTCTTGCCATTCCTGGAGTTCCACCTCGAACGGCTGTTCGAGAATGCCATAGTGATTGGCAAATGCTTCTTGATAGGCTGTCACCAGCGCACTATCGTCTTTGCCTGGAACAACATTCCGAAAGCGAATGCCCTCTGGTGGAGAGATTTCACTCATTGGTTTCGAGAAATCAATTCTCATCCGGTGGAAGGTTCGGCTGTGGTCGAAGCCATGACTCTCTAGATGGTTCTGAGTGCAGAGATCCTGCTCGGATGTTCCGTTTACGAGCACAATCCGAGCATCCTCTGGTGCCTTCGAGATGACCCGGCGAGCCTCCAACTCCATCCAGGATAGGAGATCATTCCAAAGCCATTTTGCATCATCGAGTGTGGGATGGACGCACTGCCAACCGAAGACATCGACGGGAGGATCCTTGACGTCGCGGACTTGTGCGTAGCCGATGAGCTGTCCATCTGGTGCGAACACCAGACGGCTGTCAGTTGAGAGGTCGAATTTCGGATGTTCCCACATCCGAACCGTCTGCTCGGACGTGTTGGGGCGCCTCCCAAGAATGCTCTCCGCTCGATCGTTGTAGAGAGAAGTAGCTTGGTCTGCGTCGTCAGCAGTTGCAGGCCGGTGTGTGTAGCCCTTTGGCAACCAAATAGTCATCTAGCCTCCTTGAGTATTAGAAGGCCAGCGGCCGCTCAGGCTCGGGTTCAGCTGATCGAACAGATTCACACAACGCGCTAGCGCTAACTAGTTTGCTTGAATCCGTCCGGGAGCGACCGCTGACACTTGTGATCTTGTCATACGTATCACCCCCTTTGTTAGGACGCCAATTTCAGCGCCAAGATGAAGGCATTCTACCGGCCGCTGCATCCAACTGCAATAGAACGCTGATAGCTGAAATCACATGCTCACGAATCGATTACCGAATTACTTGGATCTGGTCTGTGCTTCATTAGTGGTTCAGGAGTCGCGAAATCGCGTTGTCCCTCAGTGATGCCGGAGACCCTAAGGGACTCGAACTCGAAAACGCTGATACTATCTATCGATACTCGAAAGATTGGTTTGACTATGAGAATTACAAAGAGAGGGAAAGCCTGATACCATCAACGATTGATGAAATGCTCTGGAGCCTATAGGACTGGATGTAGAACGCGTTCGTGCGTTGCTTCATGGTGATGGATGTCCCCATATTGCACATCGTAACGCGCGCAACGCTGATGGGGACTGGGATAGCAAATATCTGCTTGCTTCATAGGGTAAGGTCAGAACTGGCGACTCTGACATTGTGCTTGGACCGGTTTCTGGTGTGAAGGTCAACGCGATCTTGCCATTTGACAGTAGAGACTGATGGACGTTCCCTCTTGACATGGTTCAGCATTCGTGATATCTTCAGCCTATGTCGATATATACAACAAATAGTGATCCCGAGTGACGCCGACTAACAGTTACATCAACAAATCCGTAGACAGGGCGCTACGTCTTCTCGATCTGTTTGATGATTCGCGCGTAGGCCTTACAGCCAATGAAATCGCAGACTTGCTAGGAACAACGAGGGTTACCATCTATCCGACGTTGCATACGCTCCACTCGCGGGGATATCTCAGCCGCGATGAACAGGGTCGGTTCATCCTTGGGATGAAGATCATTGAGCGCAGCGGGCAAAAGCTCGCTCATCTCGATATCCGTCGCGTTGCACAGCAACCCATGCGTGAACTCGCTCGACATCTGAAAGCCAATGCTCATCTTGCCACGTTGCATGGCCATGAGGTTCTCTATTTGGAGCGAGAGGAGGGACGTCCGTCCGTAACGCTTCGAGAGATCATCGGGCATCGCGTGTCTCCGCATTGCACGGCCTTGGGAAAGTGCCTGCTGGCGTTCCTCCCACTCGATGACCGCAAACTCATTGTCGAAGACCTGAACTATATCAAACACACACCAAGCACGATTTCCACTCCGCAGGCCCTGCTCGTCGAGCTAGAGAACGTTCGCCGGCAGGGCTACTCAGTGGAAATCGAAGAGTTTCATCTTGGAAGCGCCTGTATTGCTGGACCGATTTGGAACCATGACGGCAAGGTAATTGCAGCAATCAGTGTATCCATGTCCGTCGAGGATCTGAGGGAACGCGGAGCAGAGGAAAGGGCTGGTGTGATTCTTGAAACCTCACAAGAGATCTCAAGACATCTCGGGTTCCAGCCTCCGGCAAGACTAGGCGATCTCCGAGGAGGTGATGCTTAGGCAGTTTCTCAGCTAGATCTTAAAAACAGAACGGTTTGACTGTAATGAATAGGCAACTCAGGAGGTTTCACAATGCGTAGAATTACAGTACTAACGCTAGGTGCGATTCTCATTCTCAGTATCTGTGCACTTGGTGCTGATTACACCATGACCATCGGACATTCCCAACCAGAGACATCGGCTCGCCACAAAGCGCTCCTCTTCTTTGAAGAAGTCGTCGAAAAGGCATCCGAAGGCGCAATTGACGTTGAAGTCTACCCCGGGGGCCAGCTTGGCAGCGAGGCAGAAGTCATGGAGTCCGTGCAACTGGGCGTCGTTCAGGCAACTGAAGGCGGCAAATTTGAGGTTGCGACCAAAACGTACCTGCTTTACACACTTCCCTTCCTGTTCGATTCTCCGGAACAGGCCCTTGAAGTGATGCGTAGCGACGTGGGCGATTTGATCAACAAGGAAGCAGAAACCAATGGCTTTTACGTTCCTGCCTGTGGTATTGCTGGTGGATTCCGCCAGTGGACAAACAACGTCCGACCAATCGAAACCCCTGCTGATATGGTTGGTCTCAAGATGCGAACGCCTGGCATTGACTCCATCATGCGCACATTTGACGCACTTGAAGCCAACCGTCAGAGCATTGCATATACGGAAGTCTATGTTGCTCTGCTGCAGGGTGTCGCTGATGGACAGGAAAACCCTTATTCGAACATCGCTCAGATGAAGTTCTACGAAGTCCAGGACTATCTGACGATTTCGAACTACCAAGTTCATCCGAACCCGTTCTTCATCAACCTCGCATGGTACGAGGCACTACCTGACGAGCTCCAGAAAATCGTCACATCAGCAGCCAAAGTTGCCATGATCTACAACGACACAATCTGGCTTGCAGAAGAAATGGTCGCTTACGAGACCATTGCTGCAAATGTGGAAGTCAACGAGCTCAGCGCCGCCGCGCGTGTGGCATTCGCTGAAAAAGTTCAGCCTGTATGGAGTGACTACGTTACAGAAGGAACTTTCTCACAGGCATTGCTTGATTCGGTTCTCGACGCTATCGGTCGCTAATCGAAGGGACGAGGGCACAGGTCCTCTCGGGCCTGTGCCCCGTATTTCAAAAATACACTGCCGTAGAAGCAGTGTCGAAGGGGATTCTAGATGAAGAGCTTGCGTAGAGCAAAAAGAGTCCTAGATTGGGTGCTCAATGGACTTGTCGGGGTAACCTTTTTGGGGATTGCCGTACTGATTATCACGCTCGTCATCCTGCGGTATGTCTTCAATTCCTCTGTTCCCGGAGGCAACGAGCTACTGCGATTCGCCTTCATCTATACCACATTTATTGGAGCAGCCATTCTTGTGGGAAGAAGGGAAAACATCGCAATCCACATTGTCGTCAAGAAATTTCCAGACACAATACGTCGGGCCCTTGATGTGCTTGTTCATGCGCTTATCGTTGCCCTCCACATCTATCTCTTGGTACTCAGCTTCCGTTGGATTTCTGTTACGGGCAACAACCTTGCTGAAGAGCTCAAATTCTCTCTGAGATACATCCAGATCGCTCTACCGATTGGTTGTGGGATCGCTTCAGTCTACGCCGTGTTTAATGCAATCGAGGCGATTTTCGATCCCATTCCAAGCAAGGAGCCCTCCGAATGATTCTTCTATTTGCATCACTCGCCGCCCTTCTCGTTATTGGTGTACCAATTTGCTACTCGCTAGGTGTTTCTGCTGTCTTATATTTCCTCGTTTATCAGCCATCTCTTGTCGGTATCCTTCCTCTAAGGATTTTTGCAGGAACCGATTCCTTCGCAATGTTGGCACTCCCTTTGTTTGTGCTGATGGGATTGCTGATGAACCAAGGTGGTATTACACGGCGCATCATTGACTTTGGAATGGTCTTCGTTGGCCGCATGCGTGGAGGATTAGCCGTTGTCAATGTGATTGCCAGCATGATTTTCGGAGGAATCTCTGGATCATCCGTCTCAGATACAGCTTCTATCGGAGCCATCCTAATCCCTGAGATGACCTCCAAGGGATACAAAAATACGACGGCAACAGGAATTACTGTTGCATCGTCCACAATGGGAATGATCATTCCACCGAGTATTCCGATGGTTATTTTTGGCGTAGCTTCTGGCGCCTCGATCGGCAAGCTGTTCTGGGCTGGGGCAATACCCGGCCTTTTGATCGGCGTCGTCATGATCGTGATTGCCACCATTATGGCCTATCGAGGAAAGTGGCCGACTGAGCGAATAACGCTAACACTCTGGGAATTCCTTCGACGGTCTGGCCGAGCACTCCCCGCACTTTTGATGCCAATTGCTGTTGTAGGAACCATTACCATGGGGATTGCTACACCTACAGAAGCCGCCGGAATGGGCGTGCTTTACGCGTTTATTGTTGGCCTGTTCTTCTATCGAGAACTAAAACTGAAGGAAATACCGAAGCTTCTGACCCAGAGTATCCGGATTAGTGCGACCATCATGATCATCACGACGTTCTCTCGCCTCTATACATGGATTCTTGTCAAGGAGCATGTGCCGTTGGCTATCACCAAATTCCTGACATCGATTCATGTGCCAGGAGGTGTGGCATTGTTGTTGTTCAGCGCTCTCTTGTTCTTTGTGGGCGACTTCATCGACGTAGGACCGGCAATCCTGCTTCTGACACCGATCCTCCTGCCTGCATTTGAAGGCATGGGTGTGAGCGCTATTCAGTTTGGAACCGTTCTCATTGTGGGCCTCGCCGTAGGATTGGCAACACCTCCTGTTGGGCAGTGTTTGAACGTCGCCAACAAAATCGCAGGTCTTGAGCTGACAGAGACGTTTGTAGCAGCTCTGCCGTTCCTTGTGGCCAATTTTATTGTCATGATTCTGGTATCCGTTATCCCAGCTCTCAGTGAATGGCTTCCCCGATTGCTATTTAAGTAGAAGGAGACACTATGTATTTCACCAATCTGAAGAATGCCTCGGGAATGAACCCGCTTGATACTAATCCATGCAACCTGCTCGGTTTCTCGAAGATCTCACTTGCGCCCGGCGAGTCTTATGAGGGGAATACCGGCGATCGAGAGGCCGTGCTCGTCGTACTCAATGGCGTTGCTGGAATTGCAGCAGGTAGCGTTGAATTTGGCGCTGTAGGTGGCCGCCCCAACGTATTCTCGGGGAAACCTCATTCCCTCTACATGCCACCCAACTGTGCGTTTACAATCTCCGTCCCAAAAGATGGCATACGATTCGAAGCCGCCCTTCCAATGGCCAAAGCCGAAGACGGCTCCGCTCCATTCTTGATCACACCAGATGATGTAGAGGTCGGGAAATGGGGAATCTCCAATTTCTCCCGCAAATTTCATAAAATTCTAACCAAGGGTCAGCAACCAGGTCGACTCATTGGCCGTCTGATTGTCGGCGAAACATTCACACCCTCCGGCAACTGGTCCACTTACCCTCCGCACAAACACGAGGTCGATGACCTTCCTAAAGAGGTATTCATGGAAGAGATGTATTACTTCAGAGTCTCGCCAGCCGATGGCTGGGGCCTCGCCAAGTACTACACGGATGATGGCAGCATTGACGAAGCTTACACAGTCAAGGATGACACAATCTTGATGATGCCCAAGGGCTATCACACAGTCGTTTCCGCCCCTGGATATACAACCTATTACCTTTGGTTCCTCGCTGGGAACACAAGAACCCAGGCTACAGTTGATGATCCAAACGTTGGCTGGGTTGCCCGCACCGTTCCCGTCATCCAGAACATCGAAGAAAACCTATCATGATACTCGATGCCTTTAATCTGGAGGGGAAGGTCGCACTCGTTACTGGCGCGGCACGGGGCTTGGGGCAAGCAATGGCCGTTGGTTTGGCTGAAGCCGGCGCTGATATTGTCGGCATCGATATCATTACTCCTCTATCTGAAACCAAAAGAAGGATTGAGTCTCTTGGGCGGCGATTCGTAGAGATCCAGGCCGATCTCTCAAAGACTGCTGACATCCAAAAAATCCTTGAAACTGCGGAATCACAGCTTGGAGGATTTGATATCCTTATCAACAATGCGGGAATCATTCGCCGGCATCCGGCACACGAATTCCCTGTTGAAGATTGGGATGCGGTAATGAACGTCAATCTGAGGAGCTTGTTTTTCCTCACACAGGCATTCGGAAAGAGCCTGATTGACAAGGGACAGCCCGGGAAGATCGTCAATGTTTGTTCGATGCTGTCGTTTTCTGGAGGAATTCTTGTTGCTCCCTATACGGCCAGCAAGAGTGCTGTCGCTGGAATCACGCGACTGCTAGGCAATGAATGGGCCCCCCACAGAATCAATGTGAATGGTATCGCTCCTGGATATATGGCCACAGACAACACAGCGCCGCTTCGTGCCGATCCAGATAGAAATCGTGAAATCTTGAGTCGTGTCCCGATGGATCGCTGGGGAGAACCAGAGGATCTGTGCGGAACCATCGTCTTCCTCTCATCCGCAGCTTCAGACTATATCACTGGCACAATTGTTCGAGTCGATGGCGGATGGCTCACTCGTTAACAGGCGGGGAAAGGACAGGTTTATGAATACCATCGAACGAAAAGCACTGGGAGATCTTCTCCGCTCAGAGCTTGTCATCGCCGTCCTCCGCGGCAATGACCCAGACTCCGTCTATGAAGACGCTAGGGCAATCATTGAAGGAGGGCTTCATACGATCGAGATCACGTTGACCGTCCCAGGAGCAGTCGATGTCATCCAACGGCTGGTGGAAAGCACAGATGCCATCGTCGGAGCGGGTTCTGTTCGAACCGCTACTGATGCCAATCGATGCTTGAATGCAGGAGCGCAATTCATCGTCTCTCCTACGTGCAGTTCAGACGTTATTTGCCGAGTCATTGAACGGAACGCTGTCGTGATTCCTGGTGCCATGACGCCAACCGAAGTACTCAAAGCCTGGGAATTGGGGGCAGACTTCGTCAAGATCTTCCCGGCAGCGCGCCTCGGTCCTGAATTTCTATCGGATCTACTAGGACCGCTTCCTGAAATTCCTCTCGTACCAACAGGGGGGATTACAGACCACAATATGATCGCCTACCTCGATGCAGGCGCCGCCCTAGTCTGTGTGGGCTCATGGTTGACTGCCGGAGATTATAAGGAAACTCTTCGTAGATCTCAGTTGATTAAAACCCTCGTCGAGGATTATAAGGAGTGTCTCCGTGTCCATTCGCCCTGACTTAGTAACCTTTGGAGAGGCGATGATTCGCCTCTCCCCTCCGAGTTTTCACCGTCTTGAACAGGCGACAACCCTGGATGTACATGTTGGAGGCTCAGAACTAAATGCTGCAGTCGCAGCTGCACGTCTAGGGTTACGCACGTCTTTCATAACCCGTTTGACTCGGAATCCTCTTGGTCGTCTTGTTGAGAATCGAGCGCGTGAACATGGTATCGATACAACGCAGATTGCTTGGACAGCTGATGATCGTATCGGAACCTATTACGTTGAGTTCGGTGCGTCTCCGCGAGCCAACTCCGTAATTTATGATCGTTCTGATTCGGCCATCGCTCGAATTCAACCCAAGGAAATCGACTGGAATCAGGCACTGGATGGTGCAAAGTTCTTCTATACATCCGGCATCACCCCAGCACTTTCCGCATCTGCAGCTGAAGCTACGCTTGAAGCCGTTGACAAGGCGCGTGAGGCAGATGCCCTCGTGTGTGTCGACTTGAATTACCGCGCCCGGCTGTGGACGCAATCCGAGGCGCGCAAAGTCATGACAACGATTGCCAAGAAGACGGATATTCTGTTCGCCACTGAAGAGGACACCCTGCGTGTGTTTGGAATTCAAGAATCGAGCTACGAGGCCGTCGTTCGCCGATTGGCTGAGACATTTGATTTAAGAGTTGCCGCAATTACGTTACGAGAGAACCCCTCAGTGTGGCGCAACCAATGGACAGCCATTGCCTATGAAACCGACACCGATACGATTCATCGAGCACCCACCTACGATATCGAGGTCGTTGACCGCGTCGGATCTGGAGATTCATTCGTCGGTGGATTTCTTTATGGCTATCTCGCTGAGGGAGCATCCAAGGGCGTTCGCTATGGTGTTGGAATGTCGGCACTCAAGCAAACGATTCCTGGTGATCTTTGCTGGGCAACCGTTGAGGAAGTGGAGCGGGTTTTGGATGGCGGCGGACTAAGAATCGTTCGTTAACTCAACACAAGAAGCTCCGTTTGGGGAGTGTACGTGAATCCATTAAATGCCACGGTTCGTGCCTTGCTTGTCCATCCCAAGGACAACATTGCGACACTTATGAATCGTGCAGATTCTGGCGATAATGTTGTGATCACTGATCTAGAACTCATGCGCCTTGGCACAATAAGACTTGAGGATTCCATTGAATCGTTTCACAAAGTGTCCGTGCATGAGATTACGTCGGGAGAGCATGTAATAAAGTTTGGAGAGAGTATCGGGGTCTCCTCTCAACGGATTCCTCAGGGGTCTCATGTTCACGTACACAACGTCATAAGCGATCGCTTGTAGTGATGAGGGGATGAGGACATGAGCTTCCAAGGATTCCTTCGTTCTGATGGCAAAGTTGGCATCCGCAATGTTCTGTTGGTGCTCCCTGCGGGACAATGTGCAAACGAACTGGCACTGAGTTGTGCTATTGATATCCCGACTACGTTCCCCTTGCTTCACAGCCAGCCCTGTGCACATCTTGGTGAGGACAACACAGCAGCCATGAACTGCTTGGTGGGATTGGGTCGAAATGCAAATGCCGCCGCAGTCCTTGTCGTAGGAATTGGCTGTGACTCTCTTTCCGCAGACGATATTGCTTCTCAAATTGCTCTCACAGGCAAGCCCGTGCAGTGCTTGACTGTTGAGAAGTGCGGCAGTTGGGAGGAGGTCATCACTCAAGGCAGGGTCTGGTTGTCCGCGCAATCCAATTGGATTCAACAATGCTCGCGTACAACAGTCGATGATGCTTTGCTCACTCTGGGCGTTAAGTGCGGAGGATCGGATGCCACATCTGCTTTAGCTGGAAATCCAGCTATTGGCCATGTCGCTGATCGTCTGATCGATCAAGGGGGAACCGTCATCTTCTCTGAAACGACAGAGCTGATTGGCGCCGAACACCTGCTCATGCGCCGTGCAGCAACAGATCAGACGAAATATCAGATCCAGCAAGCTATCGATGAGACTGCACAGCGAATTCGTTCCACTGGCGTTGACCCTCGCGGTACACAGCCAACGCCAGGCAATATCCGTGGGGGGCTCACAACACTAGAAGAGAAATCGCTTGGTGGCGTTCTCAAGACGGGAACAAGACTTGTGATGAGTGTCTTCGGCTGGGGCGAAGCTCCTACATCTCCTGGTCTTCATATGATGGACTGTCCCGCCAATGTCCCGCAGCTCGTACTCGGTTGGGCCGCTGCAGGGGTTCAGCTCCTCATCTTTAGCGTTGGGGGCGGTTTGCCTGCACGTATCCCTTCTCTCATTGCCTCGAACCTGGGACCATTCCCCCTGATGCCTATCATCAAGATCCTGAGTAACCCACATGATCGTGACCTGCGAGATTGCTTCGATGTCTACTGCGGTACCGTACTTGAAGGCCATGAGACACTTGAGATGGCGGGATCCAGAATCTGGGAGAGAGTGATCTCAACAGCTTCTGGAGCTCCTACCTACCTTGAAACATATCCTGCTCCCGCAGTGCACATGTGGGAGATGCTCGTACGTGGTCCCACAGTCTAGTTGGCCCAAAGGAAGCTATCATCCGCATCCCATTTGATGACCTGCACTCAATCTCTCGCGCGAGAGCAGAAGAGCCACGGCCGATGGGATCAACATCGCGCTTGGACAGGCTACACTGATACCGAGGTGGTTGACATGGTCCAAGGCAATGATGGCGTGGCTGGCTTCGACAAAGAGGAGTCAGGTATTGTGCTTACTCCAATCGGGACTATTCACTCTCCCTTCACAAGTCCTGAGGGCATGCCGATCCAGCCAACTGGGGCGGCGGCGGCAATTGGCACCGTTGAGGTATTCGAGCCCTATAGAGCCGGACTCAAGGATCTGGACAGTTTCTCGCATGTGATCCTGCTGTACCATTTTCACCGCGGTTCCTCATTCAATCTGAGCGTCATCCCGTTCATGGATACCGAGCCGCGAGGCGTATTTGCCACACGCGCCCCTAGGCGCCCAAATCCGCTTGGCCTTTCCGTCGTTCAGCTGGAAAGGATTGAAGAAGGCATTCTGTACATCCGCAATCTGGACATTCTTGACGGCACGCCGCTTCTTGACATCAAGCCTTACGTCCCTGAGTTCGATGCTCCGGCGGAAGTCCGGACTGGGTGGATCGCCCAATCGCGGGGCTCAGTCGCAACAAGAATCGCAGATGAGCGGTTCTCGTAGTAACGCCTGGACTCCACTCGTCCGCCATCACCTTGGGGGAGATGGCTTCAAGACTCGTTAAGAGCCCACCTACGTGTCTTGCGGCCATGTGTGGCTCTCTGCTGTGCAGATCACAACCAAGGGGCTGCACACGAATAGCGCTTCATCTTGGATTCGGATCGACAGGAAGAGCGATGCGGACGGATGTCCCATGATGTTCTGTGGAGCCTGGGGGACTGAATGTAGAACGCGTTCGTGTGTCGCGGAGTGGTGATGCGTTTCCCACATCTCACACACATCCCTGAGGCCCCATACGGGTCTTACCCCGCGTCTTCTCATAGCTACAGACACTACTCAACATCAAGGCTCCCGGTAGTGTACAAACCTCAAAGTTGCACTGCAGAGCGCGATGTGTGAACAATGGTCCTGTAGCACCCCAAACCGAATCTATGGGCCGTCGTGCGGATGAGTGGACGGCGAGTCGGCGATTTCCTTTGTCTAGGAAAGTCTTGTATTGTGGTCTCGGGCTGGGGAGGCTGATTCGTGCGGACCCGTATTCGTGGGATTCTAATAATCGCCGTGTCTGCGGTGCTGTTGCTCATGCTTCCTCTTTGGTCGTTTGCAGCACCGAGGACCAATGCCGAGGTCCGTTGGAGGATCGCCTACTACGAGGGAGGTCCATGGGTCGACTACCAAGGAGAACTCATTGCGCTGGTAGATGGTCTTGCGGAGCTTGGTTGGCTTGAACCTGTCGCCTGGCCGTCATTCCCCGCTGCCGATGATGTCGTGTATCTCTGGGCGTGGATGGCAGAGAACATACAGAGCGACTACCTTGAGTTTGTCGAGGACGCGTTCTGGTCTTCCGGCTGGAATACGCTGATGCGTGAAGAGAACCGGGCTGATGCTCTCCGGCGCCTCTCAACCGGGGCAGATATTGATCTGGTGCTTGCACTGGGTACTTGGGCTGGCCTCGATTTAGCCAACAACGAGCACTCCGTTCCAACGCTGGTAATGTCTACCAACAACCCTATTCAAGCTGGCATTATCGTGAGTGCTTCTGACTCGGGATACGACCATGTTCATGCACGTACGGACCCTGATCGTTTCATCCGACAGATAACGGTGTTTCACAACCTGCTTGGGTTCGAGAGGCTGGGGATCATCTTTGACGATACGCCGGAGGGTAGAACCTACGCGGTTCTTGATGATGCAGCGTTGGTGGCCGATCGCATGGGATTTGAACTCGTTACGTGCGTCGCTCCAGACACTGATGTCAGTGAAGAGGAAGCTTTGAACAGCGCGATGGCGTGTATTGCAAAGCTCGCCCCCGAAGTCGACGCATTTCTTATCACATCCCATCTTGCGCTTACGGCCGAGCATCTTCCAAGTGTGCTAGTTTCTCTGTTTGAGCACGATGTGCCCACATGGGCTTTGGAGGGACCTGATCTCGTTCGACGTGGGGCCCTGATGTCTATCCAACGTGCAAGCTACGAATCGATTGGAAAGTGGCAAGCAGAGAATGTCAATATGATTCTTAACGGTACTCGGCCGCGGGATCTCGACCAGGTGTTTGAGGAGCCAAAATCGATCGTTCTAAACTTGGAAGTGGCTCGACGCATTGGCTTTGAGATCCCTCCCGGGCTGGTCGTTGTGGCCGACGTCGTCTACGATGAGATTGAGGGCGATCTCCCTTGAAGCGCAAACTAGGAACGAGGTGCCTCTACTGCTTGCTGGGTCCGTTCGCGATTGGCCTTTTTCTTGGTGCCCTCTTCTGGGTCGGGGATTCGATCTATGGATACGTAGCCTTTGCTGCCAGAGTTCGCTTTTTGCTCTTTGAGCAGCCGCTTTCCTTGTGGGACTCGTTCTGGGCTCGAATTCCGCCGCACGACTTGTACATCCGGGTAGCCTTCATCGTTGTAGCCATGGTCTCAGCTCTGATCGTGTCGATCTTCCTCTTGCGCCGCTCCCAAGCCCAGGAGAGGATTAGCTTCCAGGCCAGCCTACTTGATGCAGTTAACGAGGCGGTGATTGTCACTGACCCATCTGGGGAAATCATGTACTGGAACCCAGCCGCTGAGCGACTCTACGGGTGGTCTCAATCCGAGGCAATAGGGCAGAACATTGCTGACGTAACGGTCCCTGCGATCTCGCAAGAGATGGCCAACGAGATCATGGGAAAACTTCGTTCGGGAATGACATGGACTGGCGAGTTCGAGTGTAGAAGGCGCGACGGGACAATCTTCGAAGCCTACGTCTCTGATACACCGATATACAATATCAAGAGGGAGCTTGCTGCGATCATCGGCTTGTCCACCGACATCACCGAACGCAGGCAGATGGAGCTTCGATTGCGTCAGGCTCAGAAGCTGGAGTCGATAGGGACACTGGCAAGCGGTGTGGCACATGAGATCAACAACCCGCTCATGGGCATGATGAACTACGCTGAGTTGGCCCGGGACCGCATTGACGATGTTAAGGCACAAGGCTATTTGGATGAGGCCAAGATTGAAGGTCGACGGATCGCCAAGATTGTTTCGAGTCTACTTTCGTTCGCGGCTCCGCAGTCTGAGGAGCATAGCCCGGCGAGGGTCCGTGATATTGTGGAGCAAGCGATGTCCCTGGTCCGCTCTCACATCAAACGGAGTCAGATCGATCTGCGAGTTGATATTCCAACCGATCTGCCGAATGTTAGGTGTCGCAGTGGCCAGATCATGCAAGTGATCATCAATCTGCTTACCAATGCTGTAGATGCACTGAATGCACGATACGATGGCTTCCACGAGGACAAACAGCTCGTGCTATCTGCGAGACTAGTATCGGCGAGCGGCGGAGACAGAGCCGAGATCTGCGTTGAAGATTACGGCAAGGGAATAGAGGCAGCTGCGCTTGATCGCATCTTTGATCCTTTCTACACATCGAAATGTCGCACGAAGGGAACTGGACTGGGACTCTCAATCAGCTACGGTATTGCTCAGGAACACGGCGGACGACTTGTGGCCGATAGCGTGGAAGGCGAGTACACGCGTTTCTCATTCACCTTGCCGACCGCCTAGATTGCCACAGAACGGTGCTGGGATTTAGCGTTTGGAGCCGCGGGACTGAATGTGGAACGCGTTCGTGCGCTGCAACATGGGAGCCCTTCCTCGGACCACCCTCAAACTTGACTGGATAGCCCGGTTGCGGGTCTTATTATGCGACGAATAGGAGGACACCTAATGGGAGTCTGGTTTGAAGGCTCGAACGAAATCGAGTGCAGCATCGAGAAGGTTAAGAATTCCCTCGAGGACCCCGGCGAGCACTACGTCGGAGTCGTCGCTCACATGCCTGGCATGGCAAACGTTTCGTTGGTAGAGCAGGGAACTGATTTCGTGACCATCAGAACCAACGAAGGCCTCATGAAGCGAACAAGAATCCGTAAGCTCATGGAAGCTGAAAGAGTTGTCGTGGAACTTGATGAGGAGTACGAAGCTGGATCGAGTGTCACAGCCAGGAGCCACTTCTTGGAAGAATTCACAAGGACTGACGCCGGAGTCAAGTATCGAGTCAGTATCAGCGACGTTGAGGCTCGCGGTTTCCTTGGATTTCTATACCGCAAGTTTGGTCGATCCAAAATGGGCGCTGCATTCTTGAAATCCTGCAAGACCTACCTTGAGAGAGCGGACATGTGACCCGCGATTCAGTTTGGAGCCTGGGCGCTATGAAAATCGCACAGTGCGCTGGTGTGTGCCAAGGGAGATTATGCGGATCTGCCGCATCGCGTAGACTGAGTAACTGGCCGTTCGACATTCAATGAAGCTCTCAGGGGAGGTGCCCTGCTTCTATGATAGAACGATTCGTCGGGAACCTGTACGAGAAATACTACGCGGGCGACAAGGCTCGCCGGGGACTCTTCGATGCGCTCGCAGCCTGGCGAACGTGGGAACGGGTCTTGTATCCTGGCAGCTTCATCCACGTCACTGCCTCCTTCCTGTTCCCTTCCGTGATCTACGTGGACAACGATCGCAACGCGCAGCGGTTCTTCTCGCAGATGGATGAGGTGCGTGCATTCGTCGAGAAGAACAAGGTCTACGAGGAATCCCCTCAGTTGACGTTCTATGGCACCAGCTACGAAAGCAGCCTCGACGAACCTGAACGTAGCTGTGATCTACTCCTCTCTCTATACGCCGGATTCATCTCCAAGCCCTGTAAGCGCTACTTGAAGATAGGAGGCATTCTCGCTGTGAACAACAGCCACGGAGATGCAGGACTCGCATCCATCGATTCGGACTACCTGTTCATCAGTTCAGTCCAGAGACGTGGTGATCAGCTGCGCGTGGTACAAGACAATCTAGATGCCTACTTCAAACCGAAGAAGAAGACGGACGTGACCGAGGAGCTGCTGCGTAGGCTTGGCCGAGGAGTCGCCTACACCAAGACCGCCCCCCTCTACCTGTTCGAGAGAGTTCGGTAGCGGCTTGTCAGATCACGCTTCCCGAGCCATCTCTTGTTTCGTTGCGCGAGTTCAGTTCTGCTGTTGAATTTGGCTTGCGACCCAACAAGACGAAAGGGCAGATCCTAGTCTTGCGCCTAACCAACGCCAGATGGTGACGAGCAGCACCACTTGAGTTATGGAGCCTGGGGGACTGAATGTAGAACGCGTTCGTTGGCTGCTGCGTGGTGACGGCTGACCGTTCTACGAGTCTCTTCGCATGAAGAGGAATCCCTTCTTATCCAGTACAGCAGACCACTTCCGCGAGTCTCGGCTGAACGTATCTCGCAGTGCGGCCTTGTTGCTCGGCATGTCCGCAATCAGAACGAAGCCACTGGGAGAGACGTGTTGGAGTACCTGTTTGAGCAAGGCATTGCGCGAATCCTTCTCGAGCATGTGGAGGACGCGATCCAGGATGATGACGTCGCAACTCCCCTCGATCTTGTACTTCGTGAGATCAGCGACAACCCCCTCTACGCTGAGTCCTTCCGCATCGGCATCTTCGAGCATCTGCCGGATGCCTGTCTTGGAAGAGTCGACGCCCAACACGGAGTGACCGTGTCGAGCCGCCATGAGCGCATCTCGACCCTGCCCGCAGCCCAGATCGAGGATTCGCGCGGCCTGTTTATCATAGGACTCAAAGAAGCTCGCGATCTCGGGGAACGGCTCCCCGCAGACTCCTCGTTGCTCGCGATACTGACTCTCGTACTTGCCCACTCCGCTCATAGCCCCTCATGATGGAACACAACGATTGATCATGGCAAGGTAAGAAAGGAACCGAAGAGAGGAAAAGGTTCTCCTGGCGGTTTGGAGCCT
>Ga0180007_10003283_pt1 | contig 18176 bp, 12 predicted proteins | sample MM_PC_MetaG_FD_121122 | JGI IMG/M metagenome (GOLD analysis project Ga0180007, IMG submission 121122) | Groundwater microbial communities from the Aspo Hard Rock Laboratory (HRL) deep subsurface site, Sweden - MM_PC_MetaG | ecosystem: Environmental > Aquatic > Deep subsurface > Groundwater... | reverse complement strand
GGCGGGTGGGTTTTGGAGAACCAAAACAAAAAAATGTTTAATTACAAATGCTTATGTCCGTTTTGATAATCTTGGAATGTCGAGCTATTACGGTATATTACTCACGTGAAAATCTGTGTTCAAATGAAATCACGCTTTGCTAGAAATCCTGAAAATTATCATTCATTGGGATGAGATCTTCGTGACGTTTTATTTGACGCTTATGTGTCTTGCTTTCAATCGGGTTATTCCGAAACCGATTGATATTGGCCGTTGATAATGGCCAGCTGCTGTCGTGATGAATATTGACATGATGTCTGTGCTTGTCTTTGAGGTTTCCATTCCCCATGATGAGCGTTACAAGATCATTGACATAGCCTTTCATCTGTCCTGCCTGGGCGTTCATTTCCTCAGAAGCAGAAGCGGATTCTTCTGCATTGGCGGCATTTTGTTGCACGACTTTATCCATTTCCGCTACAGCGATATTTATTTGATTGATACCGTCAGCCTGTTCGGTGGAAGCAGTAGCGATTTCGCTGACCAGCATTCCCACCTTTGAAGCGGATTCCGACACTTTTCCAAAATCACCATTTGTTTTTGTCACAATTTCAGATCCATGATTTATCTTTCCGACCGTAGCTTTAATGAGCTCTGCGGTATTTTTGGCAGCCGCTGCCGCACGCATGGCAAGATTTCTTACCTCATCGGCCACTACAGCAAAGCCTGCCCCGGCTTCTCCGGCTCTGGCAGCTTCAACAGCTGCGTTCAAGGCCAGGAGATTGGTCTGAAAAGCGATTTCATCAATGGTTTTAATAATCTTTGATGTTTCTTCACTTGCATTTGAAATGTCTTTCATTGAATCGATGAGTTCCGTCATAGAATTATTGGCGACATCAATTATTTTATTTGCCTCTTTCATAAGCTGATCAGCCTCAGACGCATTATCGGAATTCTGCTTGGTCATGGAAGACATTTCCTCAAGAGATGATGATGTCTCCTCTATCGAAGCCGCCTGTTCAGATGCACCCTCCGCCATTGACTGACCGGCACTGGCAAGCTGTCCGGATGCGGCGGCGACCTGTTGGGCACCCATATTGAGACCTTTTAAATAGCTATTTAGGTGTTGCCAGTTTATCCAGAATTGCCGATAACAGCGCTTGCTCATCCTCCTTGAAAAATATGTATCGGGGATATAGCGGAACCTTATTTTGAAAAGCTTGATAGACTTCTTCATTGGGCACAATTAAAAGCAGTACTGCATCTACAATATACTCTTGAATTTCAGAAAGATGATAAAAGGATGAACGATTGGAACCGGAAAAAACAATAACCGGTTTGGGCGAAATATTTGTGCGAACGGCTTCTATAAAATCAGCAGGTTTAACAAAAGTTAAAATTTGAGTGATATGGGTGTGTGCCACTGAATAGAGCGTCTTGAAAAAATTTAAGTCTGGTGAATCACTGAAAGCAATAAGTTTCATATTTACCCTTTGTGTCACATGAATAAGATTTACCTGACAACGACACGCCTGATATTGAATGTATGAGCAAGAGAAATACCAAAATTAAAAAAAATATTTAACCAATTGTGATAACAGTACTTTTAGACAAAACTGGCGGAATCTTTCCGAACATAATAGAATGGAAAAACAATGGTTTTTTTCCAGTTAAAATGGAAATTCTATTTTTTTTGGAAAATGGTGGTAATGAAATGGGGTCGTCTATGGTAGATTGTCAAAGGGTGTTCAATCTGATTTGGTTGTCATTTGATATTTTTTTAATAAAGAATAAAACTGAGCCTGACCGACTCCGGCAATACTTATGGCGCGTTTAATATTGTGATCCACTTTCCGTAAAAGTTCGGATAGATACTGCCGTTCACCTTCTTCGATAATTTCTTGCCGGTATACTTTGAGAGTGGGGAGCTCTTCATTGGTTAATAAAGCATCAGGCAGAGGATGTCTATCGTCCGATAGATTGAAATTTCTATGGTCAGAAGCTTTTTCGATGGCGTCACGTTTTATTTTCATTGCGGCTTTGGCCTGATAGATTCTCAAACTTGAAGGCAGGTGCATTGGAAACAGGGTGGGATTTCCGGCTTCAGTCAAAATCGCTTTTTCCAGTGTATGATACAATTCACGCACATTGCCCGGCCAATTATATTCTTCCAGCAAATTCATAAAGTCGGGCGTAAATCCTTTGACCGGCAATCTATGACGTTCACAAATTTTAGAAATAAAATGCAACGCCATTTCTTTAACATCCTTCTGCCTGTCACGAAGCGGTGGCAGGTCAATATGAAATGTTTTGATTCGAAACAGAAGATCCCTGCGGAATTCCCCCTTTTCAACCATCTTATCGAGATTCCTATTTGTCGCGGATATCAATCTAAAATCGCTTCTAATTTCTTTGTTACTTCCCACAGGGATATAACTGCGCTCTTCCAATACACGCAAAAATGATTTCTGCGTTTCTAATGGCAGCTCGCCGATTTCATCCAGAAATAATGTGCCGTTATTTGCCCTTGCAATTAATCCGACAGTCTTTTTTTCCGCACTTGTAAACGCACCTTTTTCATGGCCGAAGAGGAGGCTATCAATTAAATTCTCCGGAAGAGCAGTACAATCGACAACCACAAATAATGCATCTGATCTTGAGCTGTTTTCGTGTAAGGTCTGGGCAAAAAGTTCTTTTCCGGTACCTGTTTCCCCGGTTATCAGGACATTGGTCTCATTTTGCGCAGCCTGGGCAACGACATTCAGGGCATCATGCAATAAAGGGCTATTCCCGATAATACGATTTCTTTTTAAAGAAATGGGCTGATTTTTCTTTTGCCTTTCGCGATATTGCAGTGCTCTACTGATTTGCAACCTAATTTCATGATGGGGGACCGGTTTTTGGATATAACTCCACGCACCGGACTTAATGGCTAATTCCGCACCATCAGAGTCACCGACCGCTGTTATAATGATAACTTCAGGCTGGGAAGGTAAATTTTTTAATTTCGGGAGCGCTTCCAGCCCATCACCATCCGGAAGGCGAACATCAAGAAAAACCAGGTCAAAGTCCGTTTTATCGGTTAATTGAAATGCCTGAATTAAGTTTCCCGCTATGGAAGGGGCGTTATTGCTCTGCTCAACGTGTGCAAAAAGCAAATCCCGGATAATCGGATCATCATCAACAATTAGAATATTGGCCATACATGGGTCCTTTTCTTAAATAGCACCATTCAGCACACGTCGAATCGCGTCCGTTAATTCTTTTCTCAATAAGGGTTTTTTCAAAATTAATGAAATGCCGCTGGACTTTAAGTCATCCCCGGTAATGGTTTCGCTGAAACCTGTGCACAAAATAATCGGAAGTGGCCGGATGTTGCTGATTTTATATGAAAGTTCCAGCCCGGTCAGTTTGGGCATTGTCTGATCGGTGATGATCAGGTCGAACTGATCCGGATGAGCGGAAAAATAATTCAAGGCATCAAGACTATTATTGAATCCGGTTACGGAATATCCGACTTTTTCTAACGAGATTTCCGTCATTTCCAGAAGTACGCTTTCATCATCAACAAATAATATACGCTCTGTGCCGCCCAGGATATTTTCATCAGATGAAACAATTTCCACAACACTATCATCTTTTGGCGGAAGATAAATAAAAAATGTGGACCCTTCACCTTTAAGACTTTCCACATGAAGGCCACCTTTGTGCGACTTGATGATGCTGAATGAAATCGAAAGCCCCAGTCCGGTTCCTTCCCCTTGTTCCTTGGTTGTATAGTATGGATCAAATATTTTATTCAGATATTCCGTCTCAATGCCTTGGCCTGTATCGGATATTTTAATGCATATATAACTACCGGCGTTTAAAATCTGACTATGGCATTTGATTTCGGATTCAGCCTGAATTCTGTCTAAAGAAATGGATAAGACGCCCTTTTTCATCTGGCGCATCGCATGGTAGGCATTTGTACACAGATTTATAAGGACTTGATGGATTTGTGTTGCATCGGCGTGAACTCTGAAAGGTCCTTCAGAAATTTTAAGACGGATTTCAAAATTTGAAGGTACGCTGGCCTTTAATAATTTGACCACTTCCTTTAAAATAATTGTTAAATCAAGTGGCCCCATTGCAATTTGGGATTGTCGGCTGAATTGAAGAATTTGTTGCACCATATATTTTGCGCGATTTCCCGATTCAAGCACTCTTTCAATAGAATACTTCGCCTTTTCAGGCTCCGATTCAATTTGAGTGATTGCCATTTCACCAAAACCGAGGATCCCCCAGAGCACATTGTTAAAATCGTGCGCAATCCCGGCGGCCAGCGTTCCGATGGCTTCCATTTTTTGGGCTTGCTGGAGTTGCATTTCGAGAGTTCTTCTTTGTTCTTCTGTCTTTTTGCGCTGGGTGATATCTCTGCAAACTGCTAATAAAAGCTTTTTTCCAAGGAGGGTTATTTTATTTAAATAAACGTCTGTATATACAGGTTCCCCTTGAATATTCTGATGAATCCACTCAAAGTGCTGCGGTTTATTGCTCTTTGCCTCATATATGTATTGCTTGGCTACAGTTTTGGAGGGCATGCCCTCTGCCTGAAACTCAGGGGAAAAGTCAAGCGGCGTCAGGCCGATAACATTGGCTTTATCCATTTGCAGGTATTCAAGCGCACGGGCATTGCAATCTACGATCACATCATTATTCAGCAATAACATGATATCATTGGTGGCATCAAAAAGCGTGTGGTATTTTATTTCGCTTTCCTGTAAGGCTGCCTCTGCTTTTTTCTTTTCAGTCACATCACGGACGATGCCAACTGCGTGCCATTCATCATCAAAATTGAGTGCGGAAATGCTCAATTCTATTGGGATTTTCTGCCCATTTTTATTTACGGCCGGTAATTCCAGGGTTTTTCCGATGGCATTACCCGTCCCATGTAGCCTGAAACGGCTTGCTGCAGATAAAAAGTGTTTATACTGTTCTGCCGGCGCCAACAGTTTATGCAGGTTTTTCCCTATTATTTCATCCGCAACATAACCAAATATTTTTTCTGCTGCTTGATTCCAAAAGGTTATCGTGCCTTCCGGTGTCATCATGATGATGCCGTCAGGGGCATTTGCGCTGATGCCTCGGAACTTCGCTTCACTGCGCTTAAGAGATTCCATGATCCGTTGCTTTTCTTTTATGACGACCATGCCGCGCCATGCGATAAAAATACTTAATCCCGTAACCAATACAAACACACCAAAGCCCGCAAAGGTTAAAAACCGGACGAGTCTGTTAATTTCCATACCCACATCATCATAATATAAACCTGAACCAATGACCCATCCCCAGGGTTTAAACAGATAAACATAGGAAATTTTGGGAATAACCAAATTCGGGTCATCATGATGTTGCCATAAATATTCTACAAAACCGCCATCTGTTTTGATTGCTTCCCTGACAACTTCAACAAAGACTTTTTTCCCATTGGGATCTTTAAAATTGGCGAGGTCCTGGGTGTCCAAATCAGACCGGTAAGGATGCATTATCATACGGGGGGTGAGATCATTAATCCAGAAATAATCTTTCATTTCAGGGCCATACCGAATCTTTTGGATGCGTTTCAGCGCTCTTTTCTTCGCCGTCTCAATTTGAATCACACCATCGTCCACATCTTGCTGGTACGTTTCAAGAAGTACAATGATTGTGCGAACCAATTCTCGAGTGGTTTCACGTTTTTTGGCCATGATGGCCTCTTCCATTCTTGGCAAAATGAAGAAGAAAATGGTGACACCGTAAAGAGCAACGCTTAACAGGGCAGGCAGTGTAAATTGTAAATATTTTCGCAAGGTGGGTTATCCTTCCAGTCTGTAAATGCAGATAGCACCCATTATTTGTTTATATTGAAAATGGTGTTCAACAATTCAGCCAAATTTTCTTTCGCATACGGTTTCGGCACAACGCCACAAAATCCGTAATCCTGATAATTGGCCATAATGGGATCGCTGGAGTATCCGCTTGAGACGACCGCTTTCACATCGGGATCAATCTTGATGAGTTCAGTCATTGTTTCCATACCACCCATGCCACCGGGAATTGTAAGATCAAGAATGACCAAATCAAATGGTTTCTGAACATCATAAGCTTTTTGATACAAGTCAATCGCTTCTCTTCCGTCTGTGACGGTTTCAGCTTCATACCCCATTCTATTGATCATTTTCTCAATCATTTTCAGAATGGATTCCTGATCATCCATAATCAATATTTTACCTTGACCGTGATGGGTTGATCTCTCAGAAATTTCAGTCTTCTGAAATGGCTTTGAGGACGCTGGTAAATAAATATTGAAAACAGTTCCTCTGTTTAATTCAGAATAGACAGTGATGTGTCCACCATGCTTTTTAATGATTGAATAGGCGGTCGTAAGGCCAAGCCCGCTCCCTTTCTGCTTGGTGGTAAAATAAGGATCAAAAATGATTGAGATCAGCGTCTCCTGGATACCAATCCCCTGATCTTCAATGGAAATTTTAATATAGGGTCCAGCAGGTAAAGGGATACTGCTATCGGATTGTAAACTTGTATTTTCCGATTTGATACGGATAGTGCCGCCATTTGGCATAGACTGATCCGCATTGATCACAAGGTTGCTGATGACCTGGTTGATCTGGCCTGAGTCGATATCAGCTATCCATAAATCATCAGCCAGTTTGAAGTCGCATCTGGATTTCGCGCCACTGGTGACAAATTTGGCCGACTCTTCGAGAATGGTGTTGATGTTGCCTGGTTTTTTAATGGGTTCTCCACCTTTGGCAAAGGTGAGGAGCTGATGCGTCAAATTTTGCGCCTGTTTTGTCCCTTGCAGGACATCCGAAAGAATATCATGCATCTCGCCATCATTGTTTATGATTGAAAGGGCATGTGAAATATTGCCCACAATGACGCTTAAAACATTGTTGAAATCATGAGCGATGCCGCCGGCGAGAGTACCTATGGCCTCCATTTTGTGGGACTGCTGTATTTGGGTCTGGAGTTTACGTTGCTCAGTGAAATCCTGTACTGTGGAGATCATTAAATTGTCATCCATGAGCGGGATATTGATGGCGCAGACAATGCGCTTTTCTCCGCTCATGGTTGTTATTTCAAGGTCTTCCCACATCATTCGGTTCGGATCGCCGGAGGTCATATCATCTATGATTTGTTTTTTCAGGATTTCACGGTTAACGGGATCAGGAATAACTTTCTCAAAAAAATGCTCGACAGTTGAAAATGCTTCTTTGGGCCAACCATAAATTTCCTCCCACCTCTTGTTCAGATAGGTTACCTGTCCTGTATCAATGTAGTTGAGACCGATTCCAATGGGAAGGTTGTCCATAATCGTTTTGATAAACGTATTTTGTTTAAGAAGTTCCTTCTGTAGTTTTGTTTGTTCAATTTCAAAGGATTTGTGATCGGTGATATCTCGGGCAATAGCATATGTTATGCCTTTTTCAGGAACTGGGTGTGAATGCCAGCTTAACCATCGGTAACGACCGTCTTTGCATCGATATCTGTTTTCAAAATGGACTATTTTTATCCCTGATTTTAATTTTTTTTCCACAACCGATAGCGTTGAATCGATATCATCCGGATGAATGAACTCAGTAAATGGTTTTTCTAAAAGTTCATCTTCGGAAAAACCAAGTATTACGGTGAACGCAGGATTTACCTTAAGAAAAGTTGCTGAATTGATATCTGCGATACAAATCATGTCAAGTGACATTGTGAATAATTGGTTAAGCTCCTCTTCAACATTTACAGGACTTACGTACTCATATTCGTCATCCGGCAGAGACATTTGATAGATCATATCCGGCGCATTTTCTGGCAGCCTCCGAAAGCGTTCATCGTTCGTTCTCAATGCGTCTTCATCCGCATTGTCTGTTAGCCTTTCGTAACTTTCTTTTAGCTGTTCAAGTGCCTTTTCTGTCTGCCTGCGTTCAGACTCTGCCTGCTCCAATTCGCGAATGCGATTTTCCAGGTCCTTGTAACTTGGTTTTTTAAACATGGTTCCTCTTCTGTGAAACGTTTTAAAGCGCGGAAATACGGTTGATCAAAACGATGGTGAAACCAAGTACATCGAAGAAGGACTCATCTCAATGATCCTGCATAACTGGAGATAAAAACAGAGTGAATATAGTTAAACAGTTGAATAGATAAATAGTCAAATAGGATGAAAGGAATTCTGCCATAAAAATTGTCTGCAACCAATAAGTTTACCAGACCTTGTTTTTATTGCTTTCTGTTTTTCTATTTAACCAATGCACCATTCAACAATTTAACTATTCAACCCAACAAACCCAAGCAACCCGTTCTATTTCGGATTGCCTCCTGCGATAAACACACCCATATGTTTGGTGCTGTCTTCCATGTCCGCTTTGAAGGTGCCTGCGGCAATGGTCGCGTCAGGACCGAACAACGCGCCGTTGGCTTGGCCGTAAGCCACACCTGCTCCGGAGAGCCCGGCGGTAATATTCCCCATATTTAATGAACCGTTATCCAGATTGAGTTGAACCTGATCAAAGGAAATATTCCCGTCTAATTTGCCTGAGCCGAAATGTACATTAATCATTGTCTGGCCATTGGTGAGGCGTTCAAAGAAACCATCGGGATGGATGGAGAACCCATTGGCTTTGCCCACATACGTTCCAGTAATATCCGCTTGAACAAGGTCATTAATTTTATTCTGAGGCGTTCTTTCTCCGGCAATCCAGAAACAGGTGTCTATGAGAGGCGTATAGGTCTTCCCGGTATTGGGATCGGTGTAGGTCGCCCCCCAATATCCCCAGGAAACATATTCCGGCAGGTTTTCACTTTCTTCTGCTGCGGGCATCATGTGCAGCATATCTGTGGCCAGAAATCCGTGCTGACCTTCCGTGTCACTGCCCAGTTCCGCGACCATCGCTTTATTGGAAACCCAGGCAGAAGCGCCTTGCCCTTCGCCAAAATGAAAGGAATAGGTGTCATAATTTTCATTATTCATATTGGTCAGTGTGAAATAACCGTCCTTGAGTTCGCCTGTATCCTTGTCCAGAGTAAAACGGAATGATTCCGGATCTTCAACCATCAGGGTATGCGTACTGAAATTCATTAATGGGTCGGCGTTCGGGGTAAAACTGACATTCTGGGTGATCCCCATGGCAAATCCGGCCCAGTCTGCGGTGCCTGTTTGCGTGGGGGCCATCGTGGTTCCCGTATTCTTGAAACCGGCGGCAATCATGTGGAATGTGTCTTCCGAGATGGATGATGTCATGTCACTGAAGGTTGATTTCCCGATGCCGGTCATTCCGAACCCCTGATTCTGGGACCCATAGAACTGACCAAAATCGATGGTGCCTGTAATCCACTCAGACTTTGGCGGGATGAATCCATCACTTGTATCGCCGTTCAACAGATCTGTGATGTTATCTATCACGCCGCCGTTTACAGGTTCTTCTATCGGCAGATTCTCCATATCTTTCTTGTCATTCATTCCCCCCATGCCGAATATCCTGCCATTCGTTATTTCTGTAACCTCAACATCTGCAACCAGGAACACGACCGGGTACTTGGGCGGAGTATAGGCATTGGCCGTGTCGCCGGTGTTTCCGGGGTCCATGTTATCCTTGATGTCAGGTTCACTCATGACACCAATAATCTTGCCGGTATTCCAGTTGACAGCCATTGTCATGTCATTATCCACATAGTTACCGTTGGTGTTGCTTGTGGTGCCTGCCTGAACGAGTCCTTCATATTTGGAAATACCCTCGGTGGGAACACTGAGGGAGGGCAGACCGAAAAAAACAAGCTCGCCGAATTTGTACCTGTCAAGAACCAGGGTATCATCAAAACTTTCGATCACGGCAAATTCTTTCAGGTTTGATGTGAAGAGGCGCATCCCCAGATTGATCGTCTGACCGGATTCACCCACGGCAAGCTGATGTTCAAAAGGAGAAGAAAACGGGCCGTTGTATGTGCTATCTGCGCTCTCTGGCTGTGAATCGGGAAGATAGCTTTTAAATGTGAAGCTTTCGCCGTTTACGCCTTTCATCTCCCCTTCTATCAGTCCCTGGTAAACCTTTGCATTGACATTCCCATACCAGAGCTTGTTGTCTGCGTCCATCAGATCGACGGCTGCTCCGGATTCAAACAGCCCGCCCATGAACTTGCCGCTCATGACCGTATAGTCACTGATATCTTTCCGGTTGCCGCCAAATATACCCACATACTGGGTGTCGTTCTGATAGGCATTGAAGTTGCCGCCAAGTGAGAGCCCCTTATCGCCGTAGAACATGCCGTCCACGAATCCAATCGTGTGGATCGTGTCTGCATCGCCTTCGGTACTCTCTTCAATAATACTTGCGGAAAAGGGTCCCGGCTCATCAGGGACCGGAATCTTTTCGGTTGAGGACGGATTATTTTCCGGAAGAAGATGGAAAATATTGGTTCCGGAAATGTTCAGCGTGATTTCGTCAAATTTAATCTGGCCATTTATCGATTGGTTGGTGAAGTTCACCAGAAGATCGGTTGATCCGTTATGGAGAAGGAACATCTCAGTCGATGAAATACCCATTCCATGGGCGCCGCCTCTGTATCGGCCGATAATGGATCTGGCAATAAGGTCTCGTATCCTATCGCCAGGTGTTCTTCTTCCGGCAATCCAGTAGTAAAAAACATCCACACCCTGATACATGGTGTCTGCGTATCCCCAGTAGGCATTCCCGATATCCTGAAGCTCTAAGGGGGCAGTCCTCATGACCCCGCCACCGTCACCCCTGTTGGCGTGGAGACCGGTTTCAAACATCCCCTCATTGCTTCTTCGGGCATTGTTTATTTCAAAAATAACGGGTTCCTGACCGTCATTTTCCGTATCGATCAACGGAATACCACCACCTAATAAATCACCATTTCTTTTATTTATTGCAAATCCGAATCCACCTGTTCCTATATACTTTTTCTGGTTAGAGGCAGACATGAAAAATCCATCCCAGGGTTCGGGCTCGGGTTCTTTATAAACGGGAAGATTGGGTCCGTCATAAATAAATTCCTCATACCTGGGCCTGTCTTTGGGGTTTTCTTCCTGCCCCAATTCTTCCCCGTTCCATTCTTTTCCATGTTCTTCTCTGTTGGGTGAGGGTTCCGCATTTTCATCCTGATCGTCAGGATGCCCGGATATGTTGATTCCCAGGTTGGCCATATCCTCCTCTGTAAATTTAACGGGTGGTTTTGGGGCTTCGACCATGCTGGCCACCTGGGTGCCGAAGCCTGCCCGTGTAATGGAGACCGTTCCCTGGTCGTTCGTGATATCGATACCTGTTCCGCCTTCAAAGACAACGGTAAGTGAGTCTCCTTCAACCTTGCCTGAGTACATGGAGCCCCGGATACCGATAGTGGCGGCAGGTGTTTCCGTGGAGAAATTCTCAGGCGCTGCCTTGGTAAGCGCCCCTCCCATGACACGGAACATGCCTTCCTTGACTTCGGTTTTCATTTTGCCGCTGTTTTCTTCGGCATTCCATTCATATTCGGAAACCTTCAGTTCACTGTTGTTTCCAAGGCTCACGATGGTGTTATCCAGAAACATGATCTGGATACGGCCCCGCTTGCCTGTTTTTATGGTATCTTCCCTGTAAATATCGCTTTCCATGGCAAGGTTTCGGGTATAATTTTCCGTATCTGCTGCTGTAACCTCTCCCCGGACCGCAACAACAGAGCCGACCTTCTGGATATTTACTTCAGCCATGCATGGCAGGCTCAAGATGCAGAAAACGGTCAGGCAGACAATGACGGTAATCATTGAAAATCGTTTCATGGCAAGCTCTCCTTTTATGGTAACGCCTTGGCGGGTGTGTATTTTTTCAGCCATGCTTGTTTCTCCTTTTTTAAAAGATAAATGTACCGCTCAGGTTAATGGCGTTTTTGGTGTAGTCATAGAGATCCTGGTTTGATGTGGCATCTGTGAACGTGTAATCAAGAGCGCCCAACAGGCTTAATTTTCTTGAATCGGATTGCCAGAATATTTTTGAAATACCTGCCCGGTATGTGTGAATTTTATCACTGCGTTTGGGATATGATGGAAACGTCTTTTCTTTATAATCGCTTTTCTGAAAGGTGTATCCTGCTGAAGCATTGATGTTATATGGGAGCTGATGCATATAGGAGAGCGCGGTTTCAAACCGGTCGTAACTGTTTTCATCGTTTTCCGCGTCTTCCTTTTCTCCGGCAAAAGTGAGGCCAATGGTTGAGGGACCGATACGAATGATATGCCCGTTTGTAATATTCACGTTTGAGGAATCTTTATCTATGGGTATGTCTCCCACATAATTTCTGGTCTCCCATTTCAGACTGAGATTTGTCAGATAATGGGGGCTGAAGAGGAATGAAGCGGATGATGACGCGCCAAACGCGGTCAGATATTCCACCCCATCCAGAAGAAGGTGGTAGACAAGGCCCTTGACATCCATGGTAAACCTGTTCGACTGAAAGGCAGGCCCGGTATTGCCGCTGAAATAATTGATGTTTAACTCACCATCTTCGGTGTATACCGAATTGTAAATAATGGCCGTGGAATTCCATGAAAACCATGTCTCCGGCACCCTGAACTGGTAATTCAGAAGCGCTGTATGGGAATAGATAATGTCTGATTCTGCACCGTCCACAGTTGTGGGCAGCTCTAATTGGGTTGCCAGGCCTGTTGACGTGTCAACGACATCCTGGGAATAGTAAATTGTGGTTTTGCTTGGGGCAGTTGCCGCATTGTCATCCCAGCCCACACCCAGAGAGATGAGCCCGCTGAAAAAATGTTTTTTTTCAGATTCACGGACTGAGGCAAGAAGATTGCGGATATTCTGCTTGACCTCATCCGGCGGATTGGTCTCAAGGACATCGTTGAATATTTTTTTGGCCACTTCATTGGCGCCCAGTTTCAGATGGCACCGTGCAATTTCAAGTTTGACGCGGGTGGCGTCCGGCTGGCTGATGAGAATCCGCTCAAAGGCCATGATGGCCGCTTCATAGTCGCCTTTTTCAAAGGCAGACCGGCCCAGGTAAAAATTGACGTCCAGATCACCGGGATTTTGTTTGAAAAGGGTAAAAAACGTATCATAGGCTGCCTTGAAATCCCCGGAGTTAAAATAGACTTTTCCCTGATCGAACAGGGTTTTGGGGGTTTCTTCTGCTTCGGCGCCACCGGGTGACAGACAAATCAAGGCAGCTATCATGATTGAAAATAGGAGCAGGGTTGGTTTCAGCCTCCAGGAGATTTCCGTCAAGCCGGTCTTTTTAATGAAGATACGGTTAACCATCACACAGGACATAGTCGTTCCTCCGGTTTTCTGACATTATAAAATAAAAGATAAAATCAGCTCATCTGAGTCCACAGGCCATGAAAGTCGAAAAAGGATTATCTGAGTAAAAAAGAATGTTCCCGAAAATTCTATTGTCAGCAGCAGCTTCCGGGCATCATTTTGAATCTGCGGGTAATATTATTACAAATTGACGGGTGATGCAAAACAATTTACGGAATTATAGGGATAAAAATTGACATCCGGCGCTCATCGATTGAAAAATGGTCATTAGGCAACCAGCAGATTGAATTCATTTATTGTTCATGGTAACGGTTTTTCAGGATTATTTACAGTGAGCGGCAAGAGGTGATAGGATGACCGACAATGAAAAGGTTTAAACCCCCGTTAAATGAAAGAGGACCGATATGCTGACTATCAGAGACGATTATGAAAAGATATACACCAATATCATGAATACTGCCCGAACCTATCTCATGGATCATCCTTATTTGAAATCCCTGATCGTAGGCGTATCCGGCGGGATTGACAGCGGTCTTGTCACAGCCCTGGCATCAGAGATTGTGAAAGGCAGGCCGGAAATCAATCTGATCGGCCGGGTCATTCCCATAGAAACCAACACGCCCGAAGAAATCGACCGTGCGGAAAAGATCGGGAATGCCTTCTGCACATCATTTGAAGTGAAGGATTTGACCGATGCCTTTCGCCATCTTTCAAAGGAGATCATTAGCGGAAGTGATCGGGACAGGCATACGGATCATGGGGAAAAAATCCGGCAGGGAAACATCAAGGCCAGAACACGCATGGTGTATCTGTTTGATCTGGCTCACTATCACCAGGGCATGGTCCTGTCCACAGACAACTACACCGAACTTCTCCTGGGTTTCTGGACCCTTCATGGCGATGTGGGCAATTACGGATTTATCCAGTTTCTCTGGAAAACGGAAGTATACGGGCTCGCCCGTTTTCTTACAGATAAATACAGGGCAGCCGGGCAGCCTGAAAAAGCAGCGGCACTTCGGTTATGCATTGATGCCGTGCCTACAGATGGCCTTGGCATTACGTCAAGCGATTTTGACCAGATTGGCGTCACCACCTATGAAGAGGCCGACCAGATGCTGATCGATTACCTGAAAGGCAACAAGGCACATGAAGCCCATCCGCTGATCAAAAGGCATCTTGCCTCGGCATTCAAGCGAAACGACCCATTGAATATTCCCCGCGAGGTGCTGTTTAAGGAATAAAGAAGTTAAACAGTTGAATAGATAAATGGTCAAATAGTAGCAAGGCATTCCGCCATAAAAATTGTCTGAAACCAATAAGTTTACCAGACCTTGTTTTTATTGCTTTCTGTTTTTCTATTTAACCAATTATCCAATAAACTCAAGCAACCCAACAAACTCAATGAACCCAACAAACTCAATGAACCCAACAAACCCAAGCAACCCAAGGAACCCGATGAAAACAGTCAATCCCCGACCTGAGCAACTGGCAGACGCATTTTCAAACATCCCTAAAGGCTTGCCTGTCGTAATGCTGAACCTGTTAAAATTCAGGGAACAGGCCCTTTACCCGGACGGCAGCGCCGATTGCACCGGCCGGAAAGCATATGAACGCTACAGCAAGGAAGCCCTTGTCCATTTGGGCATCATTGGCGGTAAACCGATCTTTATGGGAAAGGCCTGCGCAGAACTGATTGCCCCTCCAGAGGAACACTGGGATGAAGTCCTGCTGGTCCGATATCCGTCCATTGAAAAATTCATGGAAATGGTCACAAACCCGGACTATCAGAAAAGTGCCGTCCACCGGACAGCCGCGCTTGAAGATTCCCGTCTGGTTGCAACGGTTGACTCTGGCAATATCAGCGCGTGAATACGAAATCATCCTTGATGGCACGGTGCGCCGTGCCCCTTACATGATCAAGACCATCCGAATTCACGCCGCTGATCAGATCCTGAACTGTAATCGTATTCTGATGGCGCCTGAGTGGGTGTTTCACTGATATTGACAATTTGGATATCGTATATCAATCTCTTTCCGGCCAACGGGTGGTTCAGGTCCACAACCACTTCATCCGCATCCACACGAGTAATACGGGCGGGTATTTTCCGCCCGTCAGGAGCACTTACCGTAAATATCTGATCCACTTCCGGTTTGACTTCAGGCGGGATTTCGGTTTTTGAATAGGTATACACAGCCTCTTCATCTATTTCGCCATATGCTTCTTCCGGTGAAAGGGTAATGGTTCTTGCATCGTTCAACTTCATGCCTGTCAAGGCATCTTCAAAGCTTTTGGTCAGATTGCCCGCACCTATTTTAACTTCCAGAGGCAGGTGTCCCAGAGTCGTATTTAAAATATCTCCGTTTTCAAGCCTGGCCGTATAATCTATACTCACAAACATCCCAATTTGAACCGTTTTCATTCTAAACTCCTTTTTCGTTTTAAAATTGACTTGTTGATGAATATGCCAATCCGGCCAATGATGCAAATTTTTTCCGGCATTTATAATAAAAAATCGGGATAGGCTGAAAAGTGAGATAAAGGCGATCGTCCTGTTTACAGCCTGGACGTATCAAAGAATTTACTCAGCAGTTTCATGTATAATTCTGAGCCATTGATCTGGTCAAACGCTTTATCAAACCGTGCGGCTTTGGCTTCAGCGCCTTTTGAAAAAACGACATGAAACAGGGCAGCCTTTTCCGGCAGTTGAAGAACTCTTATTTTATCGACAGCCGCCATTTTTGTAATCAGATACAGTAAACCTGCCTGATCCGGGGAATACACGGCCTGAACCCTATCGGCCAGTAATTTTCTGATATTCATTTCAAGAAAGTTCGGATCACTCACCAGGTCAAACTGAATGCGTTCGTCCCTCATAAATGGTGTGATGAATGTGTCTTTCGCATAGGCGATCTTCATATTCATAATGTCCTCTAAACCATTAATCTGTGTCAGGGGATTATCTTGAGTGACGGCAATAGCCGATTTCCCCTGGTAATACGATTTTTGAGAATAACGAAATGATTTTGCCCGTTCAGGAGAAAACACCAGAAGGGCTACAGCATCTATTTTGTGCTCTGTCAGGTTCATTGTCTGTCTCGGAACCGGCGACGGTGAATTATCCCAGACAAAGGTATCTCCCATGGCTGGTGCGATGTGGTCCTGGATGAGGTCATATACTGCCCCACTGATTTTTTTCGTTTGCGGATCAAATATGATATGCGGATATGAGACGAAATATGAGATTGTAATCGTTTCTGCCCATAAAAAAGGGGCGCACAAGAATAGTGCTGCAAAAATAATAATAATTCTTTTCATTTTTCCCTCCTGAATTGTTTTGTTGGCATTTTGAGTGACGAACAGGTTTTTGATTTTTAATTAACAGGCTGCTGCGATTGAGTGAGAACCAATTTCCAGAAATCATATTTTATGTCAATTTACAAGCCATTAAAAAGTCATAAAATGATAAAACAACAGGCATTGGGATATGCATCTTTTCATAAGAATTTAACAAATATGATGTATTCAATTTATTTTTTCATTGCATGAATGCAGATGATTTGCCTACAAGTCATTTATCCGTTCTGAAATTTTATCTCTTTCCGGACAGACCTGCAGTCAACACGATCAAAAGAGGTTTGAAACATGCGGGGAAAAAAGCTCATTCAACTGATTAAGGCACTGGACCTGCTGTCTCGTCCTCAGGGCGCAACACGCTTGGATCTGGCAGAGAAGCTGAATGTCACCGACCGGACGGTTTCACGCATCCTGAATATGATGCAAGCGCTGAATTTTCCGGTGGTTGACGACAAGGAGCCCCTTGAAAAGCAAAAGAGCTGGCACCTTGAGCCGTCTTATGTGATGAAGCTGCCCAATATCACCCTCCCGGATATTTCACTGAACTTACCGGAGATCATTTCCCTTTATATGCTAAAAGGCGAGGCCACCGTTTTCAACGGCACCGAGATTGACCGTCAGATCACCTCTGCCATGAGCAAGCTCATGTATTTTGTGCCTGAAAAAACCCGAAGTGAACTGAGCAATCTGAAACGGATTTTCATTTCAAAATCGATCAGCGCCAAAAATTATCAGGGCAAGGAAGCCATCATCACCCCCCTCACCGAATCGATCATCAACCGGACAAGCCTGATGATCAGCTATCATTCGTTTTACGATGATGAAATCAAAGAATACGAAATAGGCCCGCTGCATTTCTATGAAAACAACGGCGGCCTCTATATCTTTGCCATAAAAATGAAAGACCGGGCCATCCGAAGCTATGCCGTGGAACGGATCAGGAGGATATTGGCGCTCGATCAGGACGTGGATTATCCGGATGATTTTGACCCCGTGGAAACCCTTGACTCCGCCTTTGACATGACCCACGGCCAGCCCGTCACCGTTAAAATATGGTTTTCAAAAAACGAAGCCCGATACATCAAGGAACGGAAATGGGCCAAAAATCAACAGATCGAGGATCACGCGGACGGCTCGGTTACATTATCCATGACCACCTCCGGCTATCGGGATGTCAAACGCTGGATCATGTCCTTTGGTAAAGAGGCCCGGTTGCTCGAACCAAAGGACATGAAACAGGAAATCGAGGATGAATTGAAAATTATTTTAAAGGGGATGAAAAAAAGTGAGTGAGCTTAGACCAAAAATGTCCCAGTTGGTTGATAAGGACAAAAAGAAGAAGGGTGATTAGTGAAAGGATAAAGGTTTAAAGGCTTTTAAATGGAAAAAGAAATCGTTTCTGACAATTTCAGATATTGGGGAAAAGGTAACATCTCAAAAAATATGTGGTAGTATGAAAATAAATCTAGACTTCTAGCTTTGCTAGTGTTATAGCCCTAAATATGAACATTTCAGGGCTCACAAAAAAAATATCAGACGATGAG
>Ga0180007_10003282_pt1 | contig 18181 bp, 14 predicted proteins | sample MM_PC_MetaG_FD_121122 | JGI IMG/M metagenome (GOLD analysis project Ga0180007, IMG submission 121122) | Groundwater microbial communities from the Aspo Hard Rock Laboratory (HRL) deep subsurface site, Sweden - MM_PC_MetaG | ecosystem: Environmental > Aquatic > Deep subsurface > Groundwater... | reverse complement strand
TGGTGCCCCATGTGCCGGAAGAGATTATTCGGCGGATTAAAGAAGCTCAACGGCGCGCTAAGGCCGATTTTACGATGATTGAAATTGGTGGCACGGTCGGGGAATATCAGAATATTTTATTCTTGGAGGCGGCGCGTATGATGAAATTGGAGCGACCCAAAGATGTGATGTTCTTTTTGGTAAGCTATCTGCCGATTCCAAAGAATACTGGTGAGATGAAAACTAAACCCACACAGTATGCGGTGCGAACGGTTAACTCGGCTGGCATTCAACCAGATTTTATTTTGGCTCGAGCTGAGCGTCCTTTGGATGGACCACGACGGCGTAAATTATCAATTTTTTGCAACATTAGTGAAGACGAGGTGATATCAGCACCGGACGTTGATTCGATTTATAAAGTGCCAATAAATTTTGAAGCCGAGGGTTTGGGGAGAAAAATTTTAAAGCGATTTGGCTTGCGAGCCAGGCGTCATGATTTAGGCGTCTGGTCGCATTTTGTTGATAGCCTCGGGAAGGCGGAGCGAGAGGTCCACATTGGCTTGGTTGGTAAGTATTTTGCCTCGGGTGAATTTACCTTGTCCGATTCTTATATTTCAGTTATTGAAGCTGTAAAACACGCCGCCTGGAAACAGGGATTGAAACCGATTATCGAATGGATTAACGCTGAGGATTTTGAGCAGCGCCCAGCCAACGTTAAGATGCTGTCCAAGTTTGACGGCATTATTATTCCCGGTGGGTTTGGCAGTCGTGGAGTTGAGGGTAAAATTCGGGCGATTAAATACGTGCGCGAGAATAAGATTCCCTATTTTGGTCTTTGTTATGGTATGCAGTTGGCGACGGTTGAATTTGCCCGTCATATCGCTGGTCTTAGAAACGCTAATACCGAGGAAATTGATCCGACCGCCAATCATTTGGTGATTCATACCATGCCCGGACAAGAGAGATTAATTCGAGAGAAAAAATACGGCGGTTCGATGCGACTCGGTGCTTATGATTGCACACTGGCCGCCGGTTCAATAACCCGACGTGCTTATGGAAAATCAGAGATCAGTGAACGTCATCGCCATCGTTATGAATTAAACAATGCTTATCGTGAGCGTTTGCGCGACGCCGGTCTAATAATTGCCGGAACATCACCGGACGGTATGTTGGTTGAGATCATCGAAATTAAAGATCATCCATTTTTTGTCGGAACGCAGTTTCATCCGGAATTCAAGTCACGACCACTGGCACCTCATCCACTTTTTATGGCATTTATAAAAGCTGCAGCCAGCAGTTTCGTCTCAACAAAAAAGAAACACCGAGCAGTTCGTCGGAAAAAATAATTCTCTGGGCTTGCGTTTGTATAACCAAAACCGTCCGGCATTCACCGGACGGTTTGTTTTTTATCTAGTTACACGGTCGGGGTGACCGATACAAACGTTGTTTGCTCCAGATGATTATTGAATTTTCGGACTTTCTTCTTGTTAAAGCTAACTATACCAGCGCAAGTCGCGAAGAGAGTATCATCATTGCCACGTTTCACGTTTTCTCCGGCGCGAAATTTGGTTCCGCGTTGACGAATAATAATAGCGCCACTTTTAGCGACCTGTCCTTCGTAGAGTTTAACGCCTAGGCGTTGCGCTTGTGAATCGCGGCCCAGTCTTGTGGAGCCCGATGCTTTTTTATGTGCCATATTATAGCCAATCTTTAGGTATGCGCTGATCAGATTACCGGAATCTATTAAGCTTGTCAATAGAAAATAATCAAATTTTGCCACCCTGTTTAAATTGACTATTTTTCCATGAAAAGGCAACCTAAAAAAGGTTCTTTGGCAGCGGTAATTACCACAGGAGAATGGCATGACATGTGGAAATTGTGAAGGTGCAACCCAAGAGCTTTGCCGTCGCTGCAAGGAGTGTTTTAAGCAGGAATTTCCGGCGTTAAGTCTGGCAGTATTATCTGACGGCACCGTGGTACAGATGAATGGTGTGAGCATCGCTCGATCCGGTCATGGTTTCGGGCTGGCAGTTCGTTATCACGCTATCGGTCGGTTGCCATACTGGACTCAAGATATTGCCAGCATTGTCGGTTTGCCTTGTCTACCAGAAGGGCAATACGTTTGTGAGCAGGGCACGGTGCCACTGAGTGTAGAGGACTTGGGTTCTGAACCGCTCCGGCCCTATGATGGCAAAAAATAAGAAGTCAGACATGATTAATGTGATTTGCCCGTGAAGTTCGTTTTAAGTTCTCCAGCAAATCATTAGAGCCGTCCTTGTGGACGGTTTTTTTGTACTCAAGTAATTTGTCAGGCTTAAAAAGATTTTTTTAATTTACTTATCTGAATCTTGACCAGCCTTTTTTAACCTGGCAAAATAAGCCACGGTTTATTAACCAAAAATTTATGATAGACATTAATCAAGCTTTGGAAAAAATTCGACCAGGGTTACAACAAGATGGTGGTGATGTGGAAGTCGTTTCATTTGAGGAAAAGACTGGGGTATTGCAGGTTCGATTTACGGGACATTGTGCCACTTGTCCTTTCGCTCAGCAGACTTTAAAGCAGGGGATAGAGAAGACACTTAAAGAAATGGTGCCAGCAGTTAAATCGGTCGAGCTGATTAAATAATATCAATCGATCTCAATGATTTATTTAGATTACGCCGCGTCTAATCCTATGGATCCACGAGTTCATGAAGCTTTGGTGGAAGTTTTGGCTTGGACCGGTAATCCGTCATCGGTTCATGCCTTTGGACGAAAACTGCGGATCGCACTCGATGACGCTCGGTCGGCGGTGGCTAAACTAATTGATGTTCCGGCAAATGATGTCTTTTTTACTTCTGGTGCCACGGAGGGAAATAACACCGTCTTGTTGGGTTATTTTCGGCGTCTACGTGAACTTTATGGTTCAGATCGGGAATTGCGTTTATTGGTTTCAGCGATCGAGCATTCATCAGTTCGTGTTAACTTGGGGCGATTGGAGGCTGAGCTGGGGGTAATAATTGATAAGCTGCCAGTTGATGGTGATGGTGTGGTTGATATCAAACGAGTTGGTAATTTGCTGCGAGACTCAACAGCAATGGTTTGTGTTATGTGGGCTAACAACATTATTGGATCGTTGCAACCAATCGCCGAGATTGGTCGTTTGATCTCAGCAATACGTCAAGAACGAGGATCGAATGGATTGCCGTTAGTTTTTATGTCGGATGCAGTTCAGGCATTACGAACCGAGTCCGTTAAGCCACGAGAATTCGGCGTGGATATTCTTACTCTATCTGGGCATAAGATTTATGGCCCTCGGGGAGTGGGGGCAGTTTATATTCGTAGTGATCTGGAATTAGCTCCATTAATAATTGGTGGAGAGCAGGAAGCTGGTTGGCGAGCTGGTACTGAGAATGTGGCCGGTATCGTTGGCTTGGGTCAGGCGGCCACAAATTTGTTGGCCGAGCGTTCCGTTGATCGTGCGAAGGTGGTCGATTTAACCCAACGACTACGCACCGGACTAAGAGAACAATCCGAACTGGTCGTTATTGGAGACACCGCCCGTTCTGTCCCGGGTATTCTTTATGTCGCTTCGACAAAATTATCCGGCGAGATATTAACTTTAAAATTGGATGCGGCCGGGATAGCTGTGTCATCCGGCTCGGCTTGTGATGCCGGAACCAGAAAGAGTGCTTCGGTTTTGCAAGAAATTTGTTCCAGTCAGATAGCTCGACACGGCGGCTTACGATTGTCTTTAGGAAGATTTAATACACAAAAAGAGGTGCAATCAGTTTTGCAAATTCTATCGACCCTGGTTTGAGAGCTGATCTTTAGGCACACCACATATTTATTTTGTTAAGTAGCAATCAAAACCCCGGACACAATCCGGGGAAATTTTGTCTAAATTTTTAATTTTAAACTTCGCCACTACGATCCGGTAATTATTTCAAGTCAAAGCAACCATTGGCGCAATAATTGCCAGAGCTACCCCACCCATCCAGGTAATCAAAATTAAAATTAGAACAAGTTCGATAATAGCCGCTAGATCACCCAAGCTGTTGCTTATTTGCCGCTCATAACTGTCAGCCAGGTTGGCTAACAATTCTTCCAACTTTTTTGATTGTTCGCCGACTGATACAAGCTGTACCAGTAGAGGTGGAAATTTTCCTTCAGACGAAGAAAAGCTTTCAGCCAAAGAGATTCCCTTTTTGATATCTTTTTCTATTTTATTTAGAGCTTGTTTGTAGCGGGCATTATTGATTGCGCTGGCGGTAATATTTAACGCTTTTATGGTTGGCAGATTCATTCGTAGCAAGCTGGAGAATATTCGGGTTAAGCGAGCTAAATTTATTTTTTCAATCAGTAGTCCAATAATCGGACAACGCAATAAAACGTAGTGTGATCGTCGTTGACCAGACGGGGAACTGGTTAAATAGACAATACCAGCGATTAAAATTGTCAGAATCAATATTATAAACAAGCCATGGTGTTGGCTGAAATTATTACCGGCAATTAAGACACGGGTAATTAAAGGGAGAGATTTTATTTGATCAAGATTTTTACTGAGACTAAGCAGTTTCGGCAAAACAAAAGCGATCAGTCCGATCGATACACCAAATATGGTCACCAAAATTATTAGCGGGTAAGTTGTAATGCTTTGAATTTTAGATCGCAACTCGTGATCTGTCTTTAGACAAGCAGTTAGCTCAGCCAGCGATTCTTCTAAAGAGTCAGAAATTTCTCCAGCTTCAATTAGATTACAATCGAATTTCGAAAAAGTTTTTGGGAATTTGGCCAGGCCAGATGATAGAGAGCGGCCAGAGTCAATTATTTTTTCTATTTGAGAAATTTTTTTACGAAAATATCTAGACTCGACTTGCAAGCTGAGTGTGTTCAGGGCTTCAGGTAGAGTCAACCCGCTTTTAATCATAACTTGAAGATTTTCAGTAAAAAAAATCTTCTGTTTTAGCGGAGTTGGAGCATTTTTGATCAGCCAATCATCAAGGTGTTTAAGAGTTTTCATACCAGGGCAACTTGTAAAGTATCAGACAGTTTTTAATGTCAAAATTGTCCAGTGCTTTATTTTTATCATTTTCCGCTTCATTCTGCTACTTATTATGATTTTAAGTGGCCTGATAGTGCCATCCTACCCTTGCGTCCCCGTCCAACCAATGCTATTTTTTGCTTTAGAAGCTGCAGTAGCCAGCTTTAATTTACTGATCGTTATGTTAGTGCGTACGTTTGGTAGTCAGCCATTGGAACGGTTGCTTGGGATTTACAGTCGTCGAGCCGAATTTTTGACGGCAGTAGCTATGTCTATTTTGCTGACCCATTGGTTGTTGATTATGTGGTTTATTGTCTCGCGTTTAGGTTCGCTGGAGTTTCTTCGTTTGCACTATACAGCAGCCTTAGGCATAGACTGGATTGATGTTTGGTGGAAGATTTTTGTTTTTCCAGGGGCAGGACTGGCGGTGATAGTAATTAACGGATTACTGTCCGGAGCACTCGTTAAGAGTTATCAATATCTAGGCTTATTATTAATGAGTCTGACGATTTTACTTCAGATATTTTTTATGATTGGTGGTGTTATGGCGATGCTTCTCAATGGCTAGACAAAGTTAGTTTTTTAAGGTAAAGACATCGGGTGCAGCACAGAGCAACTGACCATATTTACTCCGGACAATTATTTTAAAATCGACTAATTATAATAAAAAATCATGGAAGTTTACGGCTTAATTAAAATTTTATTTCTAACCACAGTCTCGTTTTTGGTCGCTGTTACTTGGACACCACTACTGACCAATTTTCTTTATCGACACCGGCTCGGTAAACAGATTAGAGACGCCAAATCTGCACCAATTTTTTCGCGTCTGCACCGTAATAAGTCAGGCACACCGACCATGGGCGGTATTTTGATTTGGGTGACTGTATTAGTTTTGGCGCTCTTTTTTTATTTCGGCAATCAATTGATCGGTGGAACATTTTTTTCCTGGTTTAATTTTCTGTCCCGGTCTCAGACTCTCTTGCCGCTGGGTGCGCTAGTTGCTTCGGCACTGGTCGGACTCGTGGACGATTATTTCAATGTCCGTCGCATCGGTCCGCGCGGTGGTGGTTTGACGATGCGGCATCGGTTAATAACTTATGCGATCATCGCTTTAATTGGAGCGCTTTGGTTTTATTTTAAACTGGACTGGGATTTATTCCGCGTACCTTTCTTAGGTAATTTCAATATCGGTTGGTGGTATATTCCGGCTTTTATCGTAGTGATTGTGTCTACGTCTTTTTCGGTTAATGAGACAGATGGTTTAGATGGGCTGGCCGGCGGCATACTTCTTTCTAGTTTTGTGGCTTATGGTGCAATCGCCTTTATGCAAGGTCGGACTGATTTGGCGGCCTTCTGTGGAGTAATTGCCGGTGCGTTAATGGCTTTTCTGTGGTTTAACATCAATCCAGCCAGATTTTTTATGGGGGATACCGGCGCAATGTCTTTGGGAGTTACGCTTGGAATTGTCGCCATGTTAACCAACACCGCTCTACTCTTGCCAGTTATTGGTTTCGTTTTTGTGCTCGAATCGTTATCAGTCATCGTCCAGACGCTATCTAAGAAGATGCGGAGCAAGAAGATATTTCATTCGACCCCAATTCATCATCATTTTGAGGCAATTGGCTGGTCGGAGCCGAAAATTGTTATGCGTTTTTGGATTATAGCTGGGGTAACAGCTGCCATGGGATTTATATTAGCACTGGTTGACATTGGCTTTTTTTCTTAGAGCACTTCATTTAGAAACTAGCATTCATCGAGTTGGATGATAATCATTAATTAAATGCAAACTAAGGACAATCAACGTTTTATTCAGGAATATTTTGGTAAAAAAAATACACGTGAGGCACCGTTGATTCCTCTGCGTGACACGGTTGTGTTTCCACGAGTGGCTTTACCTATTGTGGTTAGGCGTTCGCGCTCAATGAAAGCATTGGAAGAGGCAATGAACCATGATCGGGTTATTGTTCTTTCGGCTCAGCGTGATCCAGAAACCGAAGATCCAGAAGTTAACCAAGTATATGATATTTGTTCGCTCGCCAAAGTGCGAGAATTAGTAAAACAAGATGAGGGGACAGTTAGAGTTTTGGTTGAAGGTTTAGTTCGTGTGCGTATTAAATCAACCGTAGCCCAATCTCCGTACTTAAAAGTAGTTATCGAACCTCACATTGAGCCGGTTAGCAAAAAAAACGAGCATGTCGAAGCACTTATGTATAGTGTTTTGAATCAGTTTCGGCGCGTGATAAATATGGGGGCCAATGTATCTTTTGATGCCCTGTTGGTTATTTTAAACATGAGTGAACCTTGGTTGCTGAGTGACTTAATTGCTGCCAATGTAGAAATTAACGTGAATGAGAAACAGCGTATTCTTGAAGCAACTAAGATTGAGGAAAAACTGGGCTTAGTTGCCCGGGCGTTGGGTCGACAAATTAAAATCATGCAAATAGCATCGAAGATTCAGGCGGAGACCGGCAAGGAACTTGATAAGATGCAACGCGAACTTTTTTTGCGTGAACAGCTGAAGTCAATCGAAAAAGAACTTGAAAACATGAATGCCAAAAGCGATAATGATGATTTGCCTGGACGGATTGAAGCTGCCGACTTGCCGGAAATGATCAAAAGCAAGGCGCTTAAAGAGTATCAGCGCCTGAAGGCTATGCCGTCTTTTAGTCCCGAGACTTCTTATGTAAGAACATATTTAGAATGGTTGTGTGATTTACCTTGGAATAAAAAAGATGAAACAAAAATTAATCTTAGGCAGGCACAGAAAATTTTGAATGAGGATCATTACGGTTTAAATAAACCCAAGGAGCGAGTGTTGGAGTATTTGGCGGTACAAAAATTGGTGGGTAAGATGCGTGGTTCGATTATGTGTTTTGCTGGTCCACCAGGCACAGGTAAGACTTCTCTGGGTAAGTCTATCGCCAGGTCACTTGGCCGCAAGTTTTTAAGAGTTAGTTTAGGTGGAGTGCATGATGAGGCTGAAATTCGTGGTCATCGTCGAACGTATGTTGGTGCACTGCCAGGAAGAATTATTCAAGGTATTGCCACAGCCGGAACTAAAAATCCAGTATTCATGTTGGATGAAATAGATAAGATTGGTGCGGATTTTCGGGGTGATCCTTCAGCCGCTCTTTTGGAAGCGCTCGATCCCGAGCAAAATTCTGAGTTTTCTGATCATTATTTAGAAGTTCCATTTGATCTCTCAGATGTTTTGTTTATTACCACGGCCAACATGCTCGACACTATTCCACCAGCCTTGCGGGATCGAATGGAAATCATTGAGTTTCCTGGCTACACCGAGCGTGAAAAGCTAGAGATTGCCAAGGGGTATTTAGTGCCGAAAACGTTCAAAAATTGTGGCCTGGAACGGCGCGGTTATCGTTTTTCTGATTCAGCATTGACCGAAATTTTGCGCTATTACACACGTGAGGCGGGAGTGCGTAATTTAGAGCGTGAAATATCAGCTATTTGTCGCAAGTTGGCCAAAAAGACAGTCGAAGGAACCAGACCACAGAAAGTCATTAAGCCGGCAGGTGTGGAGAAATATCTGGGTCCACGTAAGTATTCTCATCTGCAGGCTAGCAAGAAGAATGATGTTGGTGTAGTTACAGGGCTGGCTTGGACCGAAGCTGGTGGTGAAATTTTACAAATTGAAGCGACGCGCATGCCTGGTAAGGGAAATTTAATTTTAACAGGTCAGTTGGGCGAGGTGATGCAAGAGTCTGCCCGGGCGGCGTTATCTTATGTTCGGTCGGTCGCTAGTCAGCTGGGTTTTGATATCAATTTTTTCCAAGACGCTGATTTTCATATTCATGTTCCGGCTGGTGCTATACCCAAGGATGGGCCTTCGGCCGGAGCAGCTATGGCTGTTGCTTTAGTGTCTTTGCTCGGTGATGTGGTTGTTGATCGAACAGTGGGGTTAACCGGCGAAATCACTTTGCGGGGTCATATACTGGAAATTGGCGGGATCAAGGAAAAATGTTTAGCTGCCCATCGTGCCGGATTAAAACGGATTATTATGCCGACTGACAATCGTCGGGATTTACCAGATGTGCCAGCTGAAGTGCGCAACTCTATGGAGTTTGTGTTTGTTAAAAATATGGATGAAGTATTATCACTTCTTTTAAAGAAGACCGGACCAGGAAGACGAATGGTAAAAAGTAGGCAGTCGAAGAAACAAAAATAGAGACCTCTGAAAAAGTCGCTTTCGTCGCGAAATTTCAGGATTTCGAGCGAAAATTGCAGATGCGACGATGTTTATACGGAGTATAAGCGGAGGAGCATGTACAATTTTGCAGCCGAAACCCTGAAATTACAGCAAACATGGATTTTTGCCAAGGTCTCAATAACTAATTGGGCGCGATGGTGGTGTAACTAATGCTCGCGGCTGCGTCTATGAACCCTCCTCAAATAGACAAAAAGTTTCTTATCATGCTCAGTTTGCTGCTGGTGCTGGGTTTGGTAATGCTGACTTCCGCCTCTGGTCCGGTTGCCTGGCAAAAGTTCGGTGACTCCTATTGGTATGTTAAACATCAATTATTTTATGGTTTGCTGCCAGGTTTAGTTTTGTTTTTTTTGTTCTCACATATTGATTATCGTGTTTTGCGGCGATTAGCCCGACCACTATTTTATTTATCCTTGATATTATTGCTATTAGTTTTTGTGCCAGGAATTGGGGCTGAGTGGGGAACATCAAAAAGTTGGATTGGATTTTTTAATTTTTCATTTCAGCCAGCCGAAGTAGTTAAATTAACGTTATTATTGTTTTTTGCCGACTGGTTGGCTAACTGTGATCGAGAAGAGATTATCGATCCACATCGTGGTTTATTGCCTTTCTTGTTAGTTTTGGGTTTGGTAGCTGTACTGCTTATTCTTCAGCCCGATCTCGGTAGCTTATCGGTTATCGCGGCCTTATCTATTATTGTGTTTTTTCTAGCTGGAGCACCCTGGATGCATTTGGCCGGGATATCCGCTGGCGGTGTGCTGGCCCTATGGATACTTATTAAAAGTGCGCCCTATCGAGCGGCGCGACTCATGACTTTTCTTCAGCCAGAGCTCGATCCACAGGGTATTGGTTATCATATCAATCAGTCTTTTTTAGCTATTGGTTCCGGCGGATTATTTGGTTTAGGTTTGGGGCATTCCCGTCAGAAATATATGTATTTGCCAGAGGTGGTAGGTGATTCTATTTTTGCCGTCATGGCCGAAGAGTTGGGTTTTGTTTTAATATTTATCGTTCTTATGCTATTAGCTGGGTTTATTTGGCGATTGCTCCACATCGCTCGCCAGGCACCAGATGGTTTTTGTTTTTTGTTTGTGGCTGGTGTGGCTGGTTGGTTAGCTTCACAGATTTTATTGAACATTGGCTCGATGGTCGGCTTGTTTCCAATGACCGGCTTACCTCTACCGTTTATGAGCTATGGTGGCACAGCTTTGTTGGTAACACTGGCGGCCATGGGAATGGTGGCTAATATATCTCGACATGTCTCTAAATCATCACGCTTGGCCGGGAAAAGACTATGACTAAGATTCTTTTTTCTGGCGGCGGGACTCTTGGTTCAGTAACTCCATTACTGGCGGTAGCTGAGGTTATTCATGACAGGAGACCGACTGCAGAATTTTTGTGGATCGGCACTAAAGATGGTCCAGAGCGTCGGTTGATTGAAGGTGCCGGTCTTAAGTTCATCGCCATCACCTCCGGTCGCTGGCGTCGATTTATTACTTGGCGAAATTTACTGACACCGTTTTTTGTTTTGAGAGGTTTGATTGAAGCCTTCATCATTTTGTGTCGATTCTGGCCAGATATTGTGATTAGCGCGGGTGGATTTGTAGCCGTACCGGTTATTTGGTCTGCTTGGCTGTTGCATATCCCAATTCACATTCATCAGATGGATTGGCAACCAGGCCTGGCCAATAAATTATCTGCACCGCTAGCCAAAACGATCTCTGTGACTTTTGAAAAATCAAAGAGCGATTTTGATCCGCGACGAGTTACGGTTATTGGTAATCCAGTGCGACGGTTTTTATTTGCTGGATCAGCGGTTATAGCTCGTGAAAATTTTGGTTTACGCAAAGAAACGCCGACCATATTGGTTTTGGGAGGTGGAACCGGAGCCACGGCACTCAATCAATTAGTGATCGAGACGATGTTAATGTTGGGTGATCGCGTTCAGTTTTTACATATCACTGGTAGCGGTAAATCAATTGAAGTACCACAAGCACCTAATACTTATCATCAGTTTAGTTTTTTAAATAAAGAAATTGCTTTGGCATATGCGGCGGCTGACCTGGTTGTTTCTCGGGCCGGTATGGGCACTCTGACTGAGTTGGCAGCCCTGGGCTTACCGGCGATTATTGTGCCGATCCCCGGTTCACACCAGGAGGCTAATGCTGAGTTTTTTGTTCAGTGCGGCGCAGCTAAGATGTTCGATGAGCGACAGCCGGCCACTTCTCTTTCTGATTTAATTCAGAGTTTGTTGGCTGATCAAAATCAATTGCAACGAATGTCGGCAGCGATGTTAAAAATTAATGATCCTCAAGCTGCACAACGATTAGTTGATTTGGTGTTATAATTTTTTTAATTTGAACTAATTTGCCCCGCTTTAATCAGCGGGGCATTTGACAATAATGCGAATTTTTTGCTAAAATAACAGTAAATTAGACACCGACTGCTTGCTCGCAGCAGAGACTACAATGAGTATTTTAATCGATGAATTAGTATGGCCGTTATGGAAGCTCGGTCTGGAACAACCAGATCGGAAGAACAATTAGACCAGCCAGAAAATAGCGAGACAACACCCGGATCACCAGAAGAAATGCTGGATCGCATGCGCGGTTCACTGGTTTTTGATTCTTTGGGCTGGGTGCCGAGCAAGTGGCGGCAGGATCTACTCGATGATTTCGTCCGCGAATTATCAGAAAACGAAAAACGTTTGTTGGCGATAGAATCTTTTTGGGGAGAACGCTCGGTCGCTGTTGGTGCTCCCATCAGAGAGGTGGGTGATCTGCTCGGTGAATTGAACGAACAAGAATTGAATGAGTTGATTTCTGGTTCATTGGCCAACATTGACTGGCTGCCAACCGATAAACGCGAAGAAATTCAGCGGCGCATAGTTAATGACTATCAAACAGACAGTACCGGCCACGAAATAGTCAATGAATGGTTAGCCGAACCTTTAGCTGATTTATCGTCTTTGGCTAAGAAGGACACACTAGAATACATGCGGGCAGTTCGAAATGTGCGGGTTTTTGATCAGTTGAGGTCGTTGACCGAGGCTTATTCCGGTAAACATCGTGAACTATTTGAGGATAAACGATTCGAGTTTACGAGTAATGGTCAACGCGAACACCTAATGAAGGATGTGTTTGGTAAATTAAAAACCATCGAATGGCTGCGTGATTTATTTAAAGAAGGTTCGGCTGATATAACCGAACTAAAAAAGATCGCTCGTTTTTCTTTTGATGCTAATGGACTCAAGGCGATCAATGACTTGTCTGGCTCGCATGCTAAAGGAGACGAATATCTGAAGCGTGTAGCTGAAGTATTTCGTCGTGATGCCAGACAAAGTGCCGCTCGACATAAATTGCAAGAGATGGGCGTAAGTGAGGTTATTCCACTTTTGGGTGGAGGTGATGAATACAGCTTACTTATTAAAGGGGAGCGTGAATTTGATCAGCCTGGTTTGGAGCAGGCGCTCGCTCTTTATCAGAGCGAGATTGAGGCTTTAGATGTTTCTGATTTGGTTAATTTTACTGATCAAGCCGTGCTTCTGCGTTATGCGGGTATTTCTAGATCTGAATTTGATGCCTTGTTACCAGACCAGCAGATCGAAAAATTACAGTCGATCAAGAGCGAAATTCCTCCGGATTTTAAGATGTGGGCTTCGGTGTCTGGTGGTGTGGCTACATTACATGAAGGATTAATCCATGCCAGCACTGACGATCGGGCGAACAAACGACTAACTGGTACAGAGTTGAGTGCCGAACGCATGTTTGAAAAAACTATGGGTGGACTGTGGGATGAGTCAGATCATCGAGCTGAACAAGCTAAGAAGGAGTATAAGGATTACATTGAAGCTGGCACTAATTTGGAGCGATTCTATTCTCGGGTATTAAAGCGTACTGAAGAGGCTCGTCAGCTTCGGGTCAGATTGGATAATTTGCAACAGGAAATAACTGCTGTTAAGCAAACCATCGACAATTTGCAGGTTTTAGTTGATGACGAAGGTGTTAGTCAATCAACTGAATTTATCCGTCGACTAATCCAGCAATCCGAACAATTAGCGGTTGAAAGGCGGGCTATCAAGGCGACAGTTAAAATTGATCAAGGTGAATCAATCGAATCGTCTTCGTTAGATGTAGAGGCAGCGATAGTTGAGGGTGGGACGATAACTGAACCCGAAGAGGTAACCAGGAGAATCGCTGATGAGCAGCTATTAGCATTAATGGTTGAAAAAGCTCAACAGACTACTCAGGGTAAAGAATCCAATTTATCTGATTCTGAATTATCTCAGCGCTTATCACTTCTGCCCGGGGCACGTCGACAGGAAACAATAGCTCGTTTACAGACGCTTTTAACTAAAGTTGATGCCCATATTAAAAATCGACAAATAGAGATTGCTGGTTTGGTTGAGCAAGGCGATGGGGTTGCTGCCACAGCTAATCTTGATGCTTTGCGCTCCGAATTAAAGCAGCTAGTAGTTGATCGAGAACGCTTTATTGATCGTGAATTGGAGATGTTTAATTTGGCTTACGCCGACCAGCGCTTTGAATTTACAAGTGAACGAGGCGGGATTGAACACATGATGAAGGATGTTTATGGAAAGGCTAAAGTGGCCGATTGGCTAACTGAGATGTTTGATGAGTCTCAACCCCGGATTGAAGAACTTAACAAAGTGGCTCGTTTGTTTTTTGATGCCAATGGACTTAAGGCAGTTAATGATTTATCCGGTTCACATGCCAAAGGTGATGAGTATTTGAAACGTATTGCTCAGGTGTTTCGTCGTGGCGATTCTGAGGCAGTACTTTTTCTTAAGAGTCTAGGACAGAAGGTTGAGATCGTGCCAGTTTTAGGTGGTGGCGATGAGTATGGTTTATTGGTCAGATCAGATCAGGAATTGAATCAAGCTGATTTAGATTGTGCCGTGGAGATGTTTAGATACGAGATTGAAACTTTGCAAGTCAACGACTTGGTAAATTTTCAGACCAAAGATATTCGTGACAGATTTAATGACGAACAAATACCGGCTGGTTTTGAGATGCGTGCTTCTGTGTCGGGCGGAGCAGCTCTTTTGAGTGATGGTTTGCGTCGAGCCAGATTAGATCGACGACCCAGTAAGCGTTTGACCGGTCAGGAAACGAGTGCTCGCGAGATGTGTTTTAAAATTCTTGGCGGTTTGTGGGATGAAGCGGATTATCGAGCTGATGAGCAAAAGAAAGAATACAAGAATCAGCTGACCTTGTCTGAACATGAAGCAGACCGATTTTACTCTAAGGTACTTAAGCGCACGGAGGAGGCTCGACAATTAGAGCAGGAGGCGAGTGATGCCGTTGAAATTTTGGAAAGATTTGATCGCTCTTTAAATGAGTTGGCTTTATTGTGTGGTCTGGGGAGTAGTTCGGCCGATAGTACATCAGTCGATGTATCGATACTCAGCATAGAGATGTTGCGGGCTCGCGCTAGCGAAATAATTAAAACCGCTAAGGCAGTTTTTTCTTCATCTTTTTAAAGTTGATTAGCGAAGGTTGGTGATAAAAAAGCTTAGTCTCATCTTGACGGGGCACACTCTTTATGTTATGCTGACTTGTCGTTCGATGTTTTGTGAATTGTCTAGTTCGGAGGAAACATGGGTTTTTTGGCTAGGTATCAGGCCACTTGCATTGGGCAAGCTAGTCTCGAGCGGTCTGTACGACAAGAGTTAGATTCGATCATCCGACAGCTTGATGTAAGGGAACGGCAGCCAGCTGCGCAGGCCGTTAGAAAAATTTTGTCACAATCAAGTTGTGACATCGAACACTGGTCAGACATCACCGATTTTTTCTGGGATGAAGCTGGCCGAGTGCGTTCGGAAACCGCTTTATTGCTCGCTTTTCTGATCAATTATCGGCAACAAAATCAGACTTAAAATTATCGTCGGTTTCTTGCCGGCTTTTTTTATTTTAAAAACTGTCCCCAAAAAAGTATTTTCTCGTTTAGTATCATGTGTTATTCTTGTCGCGATTTAACAATTAATAGGAGGATATGGATAATCTAACTTTAAGCATCGAAGATTTATATAATGAGGTTTGTGATCGGGCCCGTTCAGATGGTGTGCTTTCTCGTGAGGAATGGCATGATCTAGTTGACGAAGTTTTAGAAGAAAAGCGTAGTCAGATGAAAATTGAAGATGACGACGATTGGCAATATATCATCGAGTCCTTACAGACTCGTTTCGAGTTATTTTCTCAGGAGATAGACATTATACAGTAGAAGCTTGCCAGGTAAGAAAAATTATGCTAGTCTAGCGTCGCGCTAATCTGCGCGGCGTTTTATCTTCTGCCTTAAGATAATTTGGGTTGGTAGCTCAGCTGGTAGAGCAGCGGCCTTTTAAGCCGAAGGTCCCGGGTTCGAGCCCCGGCCGACCCACCACTCATGAAGATACCAACCAAAAAGGCTGGTATCTTCTTTTATTATTTAAGATCATTGAGGGCGAGAAGGGCGGCGAGAGGACTGTGAGCTGGCGAACAGTCCGGTGCGCAGCCGCCCCGGTACCCGAGCGGAGCGAGGGGGAGCCCCAGCCGACCCACCACTCATGAAGATACCAACCAAAAAGGCTGGTATCTTCTTTTATTATTTAAAATTGCTGGGGGCAGAAGGTAGCCGCTAGAGTTTATCTCTGCCCAGCCGATACGATATTTTTTATTGCCATCAAGTTATTGTATCAGCAGAACAAAAGACGTCGACATGATAGACTTATCTTGTATGAAAAATGATCAACATAAATTTTTTCGAATCGCCATGATTGGTGCGCGCAGCATTCCAATTACAGTCGGTTCTGGTGGTGTTGAGCGACATGTAGAAGAGCTGAGTGCGCGTTTAGTGACCGCTGGTCATCAGGTCACAGCTTATGTTCAACGAAAGAATCGAGTGCCAGAGAATCAACGAGGCATCAAGTTAGTACCAGTGATATCAGTTTCGATTAAGGGCTTAGGGACATTACTCCGGGTGTTTATTTCAACCTGCCGAGTATTATTCAGTCGTTTTGATATCGTTCATTTTCATGGTGTGGGACCAGCGACATTTGCTTGGTTGCCACGTTTGTTGCGACCAAGAATGAAAGTTTTGGTGACTTTTCACAGCATTGATCGTCTGCATGCTAAATGGGGACGATTGGCTTGCTGGTATTTGCGTTATGGTGAGTGGGCAGCACTTAGGTTTCCTCATTCAACCATTTCTGTCTCGCGGGCGATTCAGAAGTATTGTGACCTGACGTATCAAATCGATACGATCTACGTCCCAAATGGGGCTACTATTAGCGAGTATCCTGGATCAGATCAACTGGCACACTGGGGTCTTAAGCCAGATGGTTATATTTTGGCTGTTGGACGTTTGGTTGGTCAGAAAGGTTTTCATTATTTGATTGATGCTTATCAACATCTGGAGACCGATAAGAAATTAGTTATTGTTGGAGGTGATGCTGGTGGCGGTGATTATGCTGACTATTTGCGTCAGACAGCGGCCGGCAATTCGAATATTATTTTTACCGATTTTCAGTCGGGACGTATGCTGGCTCAACTCTATGCCAATGCCTATTTATACATTCATCCTTCAGAAGCTGAAGGTTTATCAGTGGCGATACTTGAAGCTATGGCTGCCGGACGATGTGTTCTTGTTTCAGATATTCTAGAGAATCGAGAACCTCTTGATCACAGCGGTCTGACTTTTATCAGTGGTGACACTGAAGATTTGACCAAGCAACTACAATCCTTATTAAATCATCCTGAAATAGTGACTGAGCGTGGTGCTCGCGCTGCCAAATGGATCTCTGCTGAATATAGCTGGGAGCGGGTGACAGCCATGACCGAACAGGTGTATCGCGAATTATTTTAATGTATTCGACGATTATTGCTACCGCGATGGCAATCTTTAAATGAAAAAACGGGGTTTAATACCCCGTTTTTTAGGTGAAGATTTTTTTTAGGGCCGCTCGGATCGCCTCATACTTTTCAGCAAATGTGGCGTAGTTGCGGATAAACACAAAGTTGGGGTGTTCAGACCAAGCTTGTTGAGTTCGCCAACCGAGCTGTTGTGCTTCCTCATAGGATGCACAGCGTGCCGCACTATTGTTTTTTTTGCTTTCGTAGATATCACGCGGTGGTACATCGAGGACAATAACCGCTGCGTAGCGAGCATATTCTATTTGAGCCGTAGTCGAACAGACTCGCTCGAATTCTTGTAGACCCCCAGGAAGATAGGCCGCACCATCCAAGGTGCCACGATCCAGCAGTAGGGCTGATCTTCCTTCACTGAGCGCCTTTGATAGCGAGACTTCTTCAAAGCCACGCTGAACACGGTACACAGTGCGCTGGAATTGATGTGTGCCCGGCACATTTTCAATCGGTGGCCAGGCACCTACTCGATCAACAATGATTGTGGCCGTTTCCGGAACACACTGCAATACCTCAGACATGTCGGCCTGCAATTGAACGATGGCCGAGCTTTTACCTGAACACGGACCACCAGTTAGAACGATGCGTGGTCGATCAATGAGAATGCGATCACTCATTTGATGGTCGTCAGCTGATGCCGAAAGGTCGTGGGCCATTCGTGCCAGATGCATGTTGGTGACGGTAGAAGTAACCTCAACAGCTGAATAAATCCACGGTGGCAAGATTACTTCTTGGTCAGGTGATTCCATTTCATATTCGGCAATAACTAGTCCAGTCAGTGGTCCAGTGAAAAAATCTATCTCCCAGCCATCACGAAGGTAGCGCTGTTTTTTTATTCGGTATGGTGAAGAATCAATCAAGAATCTAGCCGCCTCTAAACCGACATCCACGGTTTTTTCCTGGCGAACAATACCATGTCCGGATTTACTGGTGATTTCCGCTCGTTGTCTATTTGGTCCGGTAGTAATACGAACCCGCAATCCAGCCGGTACTTCAAAGTAAGCTTGTTCGATAGTGATTGACGGCGAT